>ERZ857480.105953-NODE-164418-length-127219-cov-18.0083_pt1 | contig 127219 bp, 105 predicted proteins | sample MGYA00519767_ERZ857480 | MGnify/ENA primary metagenome ERZ857480 (study PRJEB31778, sample SAMEA3449210) | human gut metagenome | biome: human gut; feature: human-associated habitat; material: faeces | place: United Kingdom | collected 2010/2012 ...
CCACGGGAATGATTGAATACGCCGCGCGAAATTGTTGCTGCGCAACACGCGCATGGCTGTTCGCAAAAAATCTGTACGGTTTTTTTGCGAGGGGCATAGGGCTAATATTTTGACAGAGTCCTATACCGCAATGGCGGTGGCGGTATGCGAGCATTCGAACGGCTGGTACTACACATCGAACTTCTTTGTGGGCGATTGGCAGTATTAAATATAAGAAAAATATAAGCGGACAGCGGGGAAAGAACCTTGCCGTCCGTTTTGCGTTTGTGATGTAAAGACAGGAACAAAATCAGCAACGACGAATTTATTGAATACTCAACCACACATGTTTTTATCGCATTGTTGACAAAACCCGCGTTCGGTGGTATCATTATGTCATAGAACAAATTACAGGGGAGTTTTGTATGAAAAAAGCGGTTGCGGCGCTGTTGGCGCTGACGGTATTTCTTTCGCTTTTTCCCGCATTTTCGGTTTTCTCCGCCGCGGCGTGGGACGAGTCGGAGATATTCACGTCGGGGGACGGCTGCTGGCAGTATTATTTAAGAGAAGAGGACGACAAAGCCGTTATAATGGGAACGGTAGAAGAACCCGGCGAGACGGTCACGATTCCCGCTGAAATCGACGGCCACAAAGTTGCTGCCGTCGGCGAAAGGGCGTTTCTGTTCTGCTCGAGTATCAAAAAAGTTGTTGTTGCCGAGGGAATAACGGAGATAGGAAACGATGCGTTTGCGGAGTGTTCTTCCGTTACGGAGGTGTCTCTGCCGAACGGTATTGTCGCTCTCGGAGAGGGAGCGTTTTTCCGGTGTTCGTCGCTGATGTCGCTGACGCTTCCCGAAAGTCTTGTCTCCGTCGGAGATGAAGCCTTTTCGTTTTGCTCGGCGTTGAAAAACATCAATTTCCCGTCGGGGCTTGAAAATATTGGGCGCAGCGCATTTTCAAACTGCTCCTCTTTGACCTCGGTAACGCTTCCGCAAGGGTTGAAAACGCTCGGGCGATATGTGTTCGGCAACTGCACAAACCTTGAACGCGCCGATCTGTCCGCAACAAAACTCACGGAACTTTCGGACAGTATGTTTTCGCGGTGCAAATCGCTCAAAAACGTTGCGCTGCCGTCGGGCTTGACAAAGATAGGCGGAAACGCTTTTTATCTGTGCGACGGGCTGACGGATGTGAACATTCCGAACGGCGTTGCGGAGATAGGCAAAGAAGCGTTTTACAACTGTTCGCTTAAATCGCTTACGCTTCCGAGTGGGCTTAAAACGATAGGCGATGGGGCATTTTATCAATGCTGGGCGATACCTTTTGTGAATCTGCCGCAGGGAGTTGTTTCCGTCGGTGCGGAGGCTTTTGCGAACTGTCAGCATATCAGCGAAGTGACCGTTCCGAACAGCGTGACCGATATCGGCAAAAATGCTTTTGGCGGGGATTTCAGTCTGAAAGCGATGTTCGGCGTGCGCGGCTCTTCTGCGGAAAATTATGCAAAGGCGAACGGCATTCCGTTTGTCGCTTATTCGGAGTATTACGACACCGCAACGGGCGTGCGAGTCTTTGCGGAGGTCGGCGCGGGCGCGAAGTTGAAAGTAAGCGTGTTGAAACAAAACGAAGCGTCCGTTTTTTATGAGATCTCATTTGTCAAAAACGGCGTTGAAGTAAAGCCGCAGGGCGCGGTACGGGTGTTCCTGCCCGTCCCTGAATCGATAAACGCTGACGGCGCAAGATTCCGCAGAGTTGACGAAAACCGCGATGTCATCGACCTTTATTCGACCCTCTGCAACGGCGGTTTTGAAGTGGGCTGCGATGCCCTCGGCGAGTTCAGAATAACCGACAAAAATGCCGAATATGTGGGTGACGTTGACGGCAGCGGCAGGGTGGATATAACGGACGCGATGCTGCTGTTTTATCATGTTGCCAAAAAAGAATTTCTTGCGGAAGGCCGCCTGCCTTATGCGGAAGTGACGGACGACCTTGAAGTTGATATTTCGGACGCTATGGCGGTATTTTATTACGTCGCCAAAAAGTCCGATACGCTTGTTATCGGGGGCAGGAACAAGGCGCTTGAAATATTCGAAAACGTGAATTACGAACGTGTCAGATACGGCAGCAAGCCCCTGCAATGGGACGAAAAACTGTATAAACCGAGCGTTATCCGCTCCGAAGAATATGTTCGCTGGTGGATAGACGGTTACGGCGCGGGACCGCACAAAAGACCTGACGGAAGAGATTGCTTTACCGCAATATATGAAAATACCGATTACAAACAGGGCGATTTTCGCGCAGAGGGTGAAAATTGCGCGGGCGCGGGCACGGAAAACAGCGGCGAATTTATGGTTCTGCACCTGTGGATGCAGTCAAAAAAAGGTCACCGCGAAAACCTTCTTGACAGCATTTATACCCGCATGGCGGTAGGCTTTTACGATTACAACGGCTTTGCGGGATCGTCGAATCTGTTTGCCGCAAAATGGGGTGAATGATTGCACCGCATAACAATATAAATATCGGCATTTTTGCTTTTATAAAAAATCGGGCAGTAAAGAACGCAAGTTCTTTACTGCCCGTATTTTTAGTCAAATTATATTAGTGGGTCAAGAAGAACATTGCAAGGAAAAGCAATGTGATGACCCAAGTGCCAGCCTTTACCTCTTTTACTTTGCCGGAGAAAAGTTTGATAACAACGTATGAAATCAAACCGAACGCGATACCGTAAGATATGTTGTATGAGAAAGGTATCATTGCTATTGTGAGAAACGCGGGAACGGAGACGGAAACATCTTTCCAATCAATGTCCTTAACGCTGCCCATCATCAGCACGCCGACATATATCAGAGCCGCGCCGTAAGCGTAGGCGGGAATGAGTTTTGCGATAGGCGCAAAGAACAGAGCGACCGCGAAAGCGCCCGAAGTTACAAGCGAGGTGATACCCGTTTTTCCGCCTGCCGCAACACCAGCGGAGGATTCAACGAACGTCGTAACGGTGGACGTTCCGAGAACGGAACCGGTGCAGGTCGCAAGCGCGTCCGCCATCATCGCATTGTTCATGTTCGGAACTTCAAGTTCGCCCCTGTCGTTTTTAACAAGCAGGTTGCCGCCGCGGCAAGCGCCGTACAGCGTTCCGAGCGTGTCGAACATGTCCACCATACAGAAAGCAAGAGAGGTGGTGATGAAGAGTATCACAAGACCGCCGACGGTGTGACCTTCCGTATTAAGGTATGCGGAGAAGTCAAATCCTTCCGTGAATACTTTGCCGAAAGACTCTGTTGCGAATGAAGCGAACGGTTTGAGCGGGTTGAACGAGAAGTTTTCCGCGAAACCGGTGTAGAAACCGTTGACCGTAAAGCCGAGAACGTAATAAAGAGCCGTTCCGCCGAGGATTCCGTAAAGGATAGCGCCCCTGATCTTTTTGTAAGAAAGAACCGCAATGAGCAGCAGCGAGAAAACTGCGACGAGAAGCGGCATAACGGACGCCCAGCTTGCGTCGCCGAGAAGATTGAACGATGCGAGCGTAACGCCTGTTGACGCGCTGGGAATAACCATCTTCGCGTCTTGAAGCCCCAAAAACGCGATAAACAAGCCGATACCCGCAGGAATAGCCGCCTTAACAACGGACGGGACGGCGTCAAAAATTATCTTTCTCAGTCCCGTGGCGGTCAACAGAACGAACACAAGACCGTCGATGAGAACGAATACAAGCGCGTTTGCGTAAGAAAAACCGAGCGTCAGGCAAACCGTGTATACGAAGAATGCGTTGATTCCCATACCGGGCGCCTGCGCAAGCGGCAGATTGGACAGAAGTCCCATCAGCACCGTTCCGATGATTGCGGAAAGTGCGGTTGTAACATACATGGCATCGAACGATACCACGCCGAGTGTTGCAAACATTCCCGCGTTGACAATAAGAATGTATGCCATTGCAAGAAATGTGGTCAGACCCGCGATGATTTCGGTTTTGGGCGACGAACCCATTTTGGTGTATTGGAATTTTCTGTCCCAAAATGAAACGTTTTTGCCAGTATCTTTGTTTTTCATAAAACAAATTCCTTTCTCGGTATGAGTTTTTGTTTGCCTGTGAAATAAGGCGTTAAGACGCAAAAAAAGTACAGGCACACCTGCTTTTTGACAAGTGTACCCGAACGATTGATATTACTTTTAAGTTGCGCCGCCTCAATCCGCCGGTTCAAACAGAATGATTATATCATAATAAAAACACGGTGTCAAGCGGTTAAAAACAAATGTCATATTTTGCGGTGCGGAAAGGATACAATATTGCGTGAATACGGGATTTTTGCGGCAACGCCTTTTCAATTCAGTCCTGTTTTTCGCTATCGGGAAGAATGTCTGCAATAAAAGTTTTTACGGCACCGTAAACCGTTTCAAACGACGGTTTTGTTACTCTGCCCTCAAAGCGGAATTTGTCATAAGAATGTTTGAGTTCGTCTGCGCGGTTTAGGAAAGCGTGAAAATCCCCCAATTTTCTGTCGCTGTTTTTCAATGTGTTCAATATATCCGTTTTATCAAGGTTTGTAATTTTTGAGATATAATACAAGTCCGTTACATCTTTGATTCTTCGAAAAATGCTGTCTGACGATATAGAACAGATTTTATCTGCCGTCATTTGAGACAGCGTTACACCGCAAAAACGGAAAGATTCTATTTCATATATCTTCGTCGGCGGCACAGGTCGGTTTACGTCAATATCCATAGTGAAAAGAATTTCGTCCGTCTCCCTGTTTTTTATTTCAAAGCCTGCGGAACGCCGTTCTCCGTAAGGTCTTGAAATTCCGACTGTCAAAAATTCGTTGTATCTGCTTATTGCTTTTTGCAGCGAATCAGCCATCTGTTCGGTTGTCGGCGGAGTGTCCGAGTTCCAGTTTGCGTCAATGTCAACCGTGTGTCTGGTCTCTTCGGTATATCCGCCGTTTATCAGGCAGGCTCTTAATACCATTGAACCCTTGAAACTTACGGGAATATTGCTTTCATATATCGCTTTCATTATACTGTACATCAGTTTTTCTTCTGCCGTAATATCCATTTTTCGAACTCCTTTTATTCGTAATAAGCAACTGCTTCTTTTGCAAGTGCTTCAAATCTGTCCTGATATTCGGGCGGAACGGAAATTCCGTTGAAACTGTCGCCGTTGGCATAATAGTATTTGCTTATTGCTTCCGTTATTCCCTGCATATCGAGGATCTGTTCATTTGCAAGTGCGTCGGATAGGGTTCTGTTGAAATCCGTATAGCACAATCCGTTTTTGTGTTCGACGCAATAAGGACTTATTTTGTTGCCGAGAACGACGATCCCGTTAAAGCGTGTCAAGGAATCGTTACCGTAAACCCATACGAGAAATTCGTCGCTGTGTCCGCCGAAATTCCCCTGACACATAAGCGCCTCGTCCAACGCAAAAACAACATCTTCGTTCATTTGTTCGCGTACCGCTTTAAGCCATGAAACAGCCCCGATATAGTCTCTTCTTTTCGGCAGGTCTTCTTTTTTCGGGTCATATTCGGGCAGTTTGACGGTTCTCCTGTCTACGGCATCTTCTTTGATTCGCTTTTCCAACAAATCAAGTATATATTCGGGCGGTTTGCGCTGCTCGGTCTCCCAATTTTGTATCGTTCGGAACGGAATATTATATCGTACCGCAAATTCGGACTGCGTAATTCCCAATGCTTTTCTCATTTCGCGGACATTCACACTTATCACCTCATATATATTATACACCCAATGGGTGTATTTGTCAACATCATTGTTATAAATATATTATCCCGCAAAGCGAACAAAAAACGGCAGAGCCGCCGAAATGCGGTTCTGCCGTATATGTTTTTATTAAATGCGCAACTTAATATTGCTGATTGCAAAAACGTTTGCTGCGCGTTGTACTTTTGCGATGGGATAACCCCGATTTTTTGCGTTGTGTGGGGTTAAGACTTATTCCTCGTCCTTTTTCGGCACCTCGTGGTAGAGGTTCAGACGGAACATAAGAGCCTCGTCGTCGGGGTTCGGGCAGCGAATGTATGCGCCCTCGACAATGCCGCCTTTGAGAATATTTGCTATACCCATTATCTGGCAGAATATCGCAAAAAAGCCGCTGTATTTTTTGCGATTAGCCATGCGCTGTTCGTTTTAACGAACTTTCGCGCGGCGTATAAAAATCGGTTTTAAGAGTTTGCTCGGCTTTTCAATGAGGAGAATTGAAAAACGACGCAAACTTCGCGAAGCGAAAAGAAAAAGGCTATGCGATTATGAAAAACCGCACGGTCGGAGATTATTTTTCCTCTTTCTTCGGCACCTCGTGGTAGAGGTTCAGACGGAACATGAGAGCCTCGTCGTCGGGGTTCGGGCAGCGAATGTATGCACCCTCGACAATGCCGCCTTTGAGGATATTGGCTATACCCATTATCTGGCAGAATTTTGATTTAAGATTCAGCACGTCGCCCTCGTCCGTTTCGAGGAAAACATCGCCCTTGCAGGCGTCAACGGTCTTCATCAGATCCGCGATGTCAATGTTGTGTACAAGATTAAGTCTGTTCATATTTCCTACCTCCTTTATCTGCTTTCATTATATACTTAAAAATGCAAAAAAGTCAAGCGGTTTGCGGAAAATTTTACATAAAATATGCGTTGATTTTATTCCGGCGGACGGAGTATGCCGACTGTGCCCGAAAAAAGAGCCTTTCACGGAACGGTTTTCGCTCCGCGAAAGGCTGCAATTTTTATACCTGTTTTTTATCGGGCGTATCCTTTGGCTTTTGCGCGAACAGGGTACAGCCCATATTGCGGAAATGCTCTATCTTTTCGCGAACAAGGTCTTCGCTTATTTTGAAATATTCCGCAAGGCATTTTATGCACAAAAACTCCGTTGCGCCGCGATTGACCATACGTTTGTATATGCCTATCTCGTCGTTTTCGAGTTCCTTGCCGCAGTTTTTGCAGGTCGCCATGGTTTACAGCTTTATAAGCTTTACTCTGTAAACCTTGCAGCTCGTTGCGGGCAGGTCGAGGTAGAAGTTGTCTTTAACGGTTATCTTTTCGTCGTCGAGCATGCCGGTGAGTTCAAGACCGTAGCCGCAGTTTGCGGTAAGACCGAGTTCGAAAAGATTGATGTACTTGCGTGCGGAACCCTCGGCAAAGTTGAATACGCCGAGCGCATATTCGCCGCCGGAAAGGTGTCTGAACAGGAGAAGAACTTCTTCGATCTTTCTGTTCGGCGTGTACGGCGGTCTTGCTTCCTCGTCCTGGTCAAGGGCGATAAGAGCCTTGTTTTTGAGGAGTTCGAGCGTGTGCTCGTCGCAGTTTCTGATGTCGCAGCCTATCATAAGCGGGGACGCCATCATGCACCAAAGAGCGAAGTGCATATCATACTGTTCCTGATTGCAGCCGCCGAAGCCGACGTTGCCCTTGTTGTACATACCGCAGATAAGCATATCCGTGTCGTTATAGCAGCCGGGCGCGGACTGACTGAGCATGGGGATCTGGCTGAACGCGATGTCGCGGAACGAGTTCGGACGGTCAACGATGTCGCCTGTAGATCTGTACATATGCGCGCCGGTGGAGCGAATCCACTGCCATACGTTGTCGCTGCCCCAGTTGCAGGCGGAGAAAAGAATCTCTCTGCCGGTGGCTTTGAGTGCCATGCCCATTCTGTAATAAAGCAGAGGTCCGTCGGACGTCTCGGGCTTGTAGCAGAAGTCGTATTTAAGGAAGTCGATGCCGAAATCCGCAAAGGTCTGCGCATCGAGATATTCGTGGTCAAAGCTTGACGGATAACCCGCGCAGGTCAGAGTTCCGGCGCAGGAATACATTCCGAATTTCATGCCTTTGGAGTGAATGTAGTCCGCAAGGTATTTCATACCGTGGGGGAATTTTTTCGGGTCTGCGACAAGTCTGCCGTCTTCGCCTCTTTCGCGAAGCGACCAGCAGTCGTCGATAACGATGTATTCGTATCCTGCGTCGCGCAGTCCCTTTTCAACCATCGCGTCTGCGATGCCCATAATGAGTTCTTCGGAAATGTTTTCTCCGAAAGTGTTCCACGAGTTCCAGCCCATCGGCGGTCTTTGTGCGAGCATAGTGTCCTCTTTTCTCTGCCTTGAAAAATAATAATTTTTTCAGCGTCCCTCCGACATAAGGCAGAGCGTCGGAGAACCTGTTTTTTGACATTTTTCGAGTCGTTTTTAATGCGACCGTTCACTGTATTATATCATACTTTTTCTTATATCGCAAGGCAAAAAATGCGAAAAAAAATAAACGGCGTTTTTACCAAAAAAGCTCACTCCGTTTATGCAAAGATTACCAAAAGAAATTCGAATCGGCGGCGAAAAAAATACTTCAGGACACAAAAATCGTCACAAAACGACGTTGTGCGTCTATATTTTACGTTTTTTTCACACATTCCTCTTGCCTTGTCGGTAAAAAAATGTTATACTTACAAGAAGATAATATACAATATATTATATAATCGGATAGTATTGTTCTGGCGGCATTTCTCTTCGGCGGACGGACTTTGCAGAAAAGCAAACACGGCCGAACCCCGAAAGATCCGACCGTGCGGTTTTATTTGCTTACTTTTTGAAGGTCTTGCACTCGGTGTCGTTGCAGTTGCACGCTCCGACGCCCTCGACGTTTATTCTGTCCGATTCGCAAACGCCCTCGACGTTGAATATACATCTGTCGGCGGCGCAGTCAACGTGACTGTCCGAGCAGGCGCATGAAGCGCAGGCGGCGTTGGCAAAGCCCTCGGTCTTTTCGCGGAAACTGTCACAACAGGTTTGGCACGCCTTTTTTGCATCGGAACCTCCGACGCGAACGTCCTGCAAACAGCATTTGCTTTCCGCGTTATGCACACAGGTGTGTGCGCTGCAAGAAATCTGCGGCATTGTTTTGTTACCTCTCTTTTTATAAAATGAGACGGGCGGCTCGGTCGTTTTTTTGCAAAACCCTGAAACGGTTTTGACGCAAGTCGCCTCAATCCGTATTTTTGACAGTTATTCCGTTTCGATACGCTTCGGGAGGAGGATATTTTTGGCAAAAAAGAAAAAAATCAAGGCGAACGATACGCGCCTTTCGGCTAAGCGCCATGTTTTTCCCATATTTATGCTTTTCGTCGGTATGCTCTGTCTTATCGGCGGCGTCTGCCTTGTAAATTATTTTATGTCGGGCAAGACGAGTTCCGACTCCGGTATCGGAAAAGTTTATATCAACGAGGTGATGACCTCGAACAAAGGCACGCTGCTTGCGCCCGACGGTTCTTCCGCGGACTGGGTGGAACTGTATAACAATTCCGCAAAAAAAGTCAACGTTTCGGGCTACGCGCTCGTTTTGCAGAAATCGTCCAAATCAAACGATTCGCTTGTTTTTCCCGACGGCACGGAGATAGAAGCGGGCGGGTATTTGCTTGTCTACTGCAACAATTCGTATCTTTCCGAATATATGTGTGCGCCGTTCAACCTTTCCAAGGCGGGCGGCGAAACGCTTGTGCTCAAAAACGCGGACGGCACTTCGCTCGATTCCGTCACCACCGAAAAAATGACGTCCAATTCCGTTATGGAGAGAACGTCTTACGACGCGGGCGCGTGGACTGTAAGCGGCAGACCCACGCCGGGACAGCCGAACACGGACGAGGGCTATGCGGCGCTTGAAGCGTCACGCAAAAACACGGACGGAACAAAAACGGTAGTCATAAACGAAGTTCAATGCAAAAACACCGTCGGAATAACGGACGAAGACGGAGACAGAAACGATTGGATAGAACTGAAAAACATCTCTTCTTCCTCCGTTGACCTGAACTATTATTCGCTCGGTTCGAGCCTTTCCGCACCTTATGAATGGCAGCTTCCCGCCGTCACTCTCGGCGCGGGCGAAACGCTTCTCGTTTACTGCTCGGGCAAGGATATTTCCGAAACAACGGGAGAACTTCACACAAATTTTACGTTGAAAACAAGCAATATCTGCGTCACGGTCTCCGATATACAGGGCAGAATAATTGATTCGGTAGAGATAAAAACGCTGTCCCCCGATGCGTCGTATTCCAGAGACGGCAGCGGCGCTTATGCCGAGACGTTTTCTCCGACCCCCGGCTTTGAAAACGACGAAAACGGCTTTGCGAGCGTCGGCAAATTGCTTGACAAGGGCAAGGACGGGCTTGTGATATACGAAGCGATGTCCAAAAATCCGAAAAACGGAGGATATATTCCGCAGAACGGCGGCAGATATTACGATTGGGTCGAGCTGAAAAACACATCGTCCTCCGAAATCGAACTTTCCGATTACTGCCTTTCGAACGACGCGGCAACGACGGATATGTGGCGGTTGCCAGAGAAAAAACTCGGCGCGGGCGAATCGTTCGTTATTATCTGTTCGGGCAGCGAACGTCTTTCGAACAGCGAATATTATCACGCGAATTTCAAGATAAACGGCGACGAACAGGTATATCTGTTCAAAAACGGCGAACTCTGTGACGGCGTGTGTCTCAAAGGCACGAAGATAGGTCAGAGCCTGACCCGCGCTTCCGACAGAGCGGGCTTTTGGACGAATACCGCACCGTCTCCGAGATATACGGACGGCGACAGCCTTTGTTACGCGGTTGCTTCCGAGCCCGTGATAGAAACGAAATCGGGCGTTTACGATGCGGCTGTGACGGTCACGATATCTGGCGAGGGCGATATTTATTACACGCTTGACGGCTCCGACCCGACCGTTTATTCCAAAAAATATACAGCCCCTTTTGAACTTGCGGAGACGAAGTCCGTTCGCGCAGTCTCGTACTCCGCGGGAAAAATAAGGTCAACGGCGGCGGCTGCGACTTACATCGTGGGTGAGGACAACACGCTGCCCGTTATGACTCTTTGCGTGGACAGGGACGACCTTTACAGCAACGAAAGCGGAATTTATGCGACGGGCTACAACGCTTCGTCCGAATTTCCGTATCTGGGCGCGAACTTCTGGAAACCGTGGGAAAAAGAATGCACGGCGGAGTTTTTTGAGAACGGCGACGGCTTTTCGATAGACTGCGGCATACGCATTTTCGGCGCATATTCGCGCGCGGACGATAAAAAGTCGTTCCAACTCAAATTCAGGGATATGTACGGGCAAAGCGAACTTGTGTATCCCGTTTTTGACGAACTTGACACGGTAAAAAGTTTTAAGGCGCTGGTGCTTCGTGCGGGTTCGCAGGATTATGCTCACGCAATGCTGCGCGACGAGTTTTTCACAAGCCTGCTCAAAAGTCATTCGGAAAATCTTTACGTTCAGGCTTATAAGCCCTGCAACCTCTATGTCAACGGCGAGTATTTCGGCATCTACTATTTCCGCGAAAAGGTCAATTCGGATTACGTTGCCAAACATCTGAACGCCGCCGAGGAGAACACCGACCTGCTTGTGGGCAGCGAGGCTGTGATTTACGGTTCGCGGGAGGAATTTCAGGAACTGCGCGAATTTGTGGAAACGCACGATATGCGCAACGCTGAAAACTACAAATATGCGGAAGAACGGATAGATTTTGTCAGCCTTATAGATTTTACGATAGGCGAATACTATTCGGGCAACCAGGACAACGGCAACGCAAAGTGGTTCCGCAACACCGCAAGCGACGACACGCGCTGGCATTGGATATACTACGACCTCGACTGGGGCTTTTATTACGACACACCGCTTGATTTTTACCTGCGCAAACGCGGGCAGGCGGAATACGGCTTTGCAAAGATAAACGCGCTTATCGGCAACCTGCTTGACAATCCCGACTTCCGAACGCTGTTTTTGGAGCGAATGTCCTACCATATTAAAAATACGTTCAGCGAAGAAGTCGCTCTGGCGCACCTGCAAAGCATAGTGGATAAGATAGAACCCGACATGAAGCGCGAATGCGAACGCTGGGACAAATCGTATGCGGGCTGGGAAAAAGAAGTCGAAAAGGTCAGAACGTATATAAAGGACAGAAAAGCGTTCATGCTGCCCGAGATAAAAGCATGGTTTGGGCTTTCACAGGAAGAATTTGACAAGTATTTCGGATAAAGCGTTTCGCGTTTTTCCGAAACCGAAATATAAGGAGCAGAAAATATGATCTCCGAAAGAATAATCACAACGTCTTATTCCGCGTCGCAGGTGACTCCATGCGGCTGGCAGGCGGCAAACCTGCGCTTGCAGGCGGACGGGCTTTTGGGCAATCTTGACCGCATTTTGCCTGAGGTGAAAGAATCCCGCTGGCTCGGCGGCAACAGCGGCGATTATGACAGTCTTCCGCTTTGGCTTTCGGGCTTTGTGCCCACGGCGTGGCTCATCTCCGACATCGAAATGCAGGAGCGCGCGGGACTTTATATCAAAAAACTGCTTGAAAACAACAAAAACGGGTTCATTCCGAAAGGTAAGAACGAAAAATTCGACATCGCGTCTCTTTTTGTTCTGCTGAACGCACTCTGCGACTATGCGGAGGCGAGCGGCAACGGCGAGGTTGACGGATATATACTTGCCGCGCTCAAAGAACTCGATGTTTATACGGACACTCACGTTCTTTCCGAGAAAGCGTCGCTTTGCTGGGCGGACGCGCTCCGTCCGATAGCGAGGGAGACAGAAAAAACGGAAGACCGCTCCCTGCGTCGGCTTGCAAAAAAACTTGCGTGCATGGGTTTTGACTGGCTCGGATTTTTCGATGGCTGGGACTATGCCCACGTCGCCGCTTCCGACCTGCCTGCGTCGTTTTTAACTGACATACACAACAATATTCAGGCGGTCAAGACCGCCGCCGCGCTTGCCGATTTTTACGGCGACGAAAGTTACGTTGACCGCGCGTTTGAGATGATATACACGCTTGAGCGTTTCCACGGCTCGGCGATAGGCATGATAACGGGCGACAGCCGTCTCGGCGGCAAAAGCGCATCGAGAGGACTTGACACGGACGCGCTCTGCGAATATATGTCGGCGCTTGCCGCGCTGCTCAAAACGTCGGGTTCGGTGGACATCGCGGACAGGCTCGAACGCTTGGCGTACAACGCTTATCCCGCCGCGTTTTCCGCGGATATGTGGGCAAAACAGCGCGTGCAGCTCGTCAATCAGATACAGTGCGTCGCGGACGGCGAACACCCGTTTTCGACCGCGGACAAAAGAGCGGGACTGTTCGGGCTCGGAAACGGCAAAAAATGCTCCGTCGCAGCATTCTGCAAAGGCTATGCCGCATTTTGCGGCGTTTGGTTTCTCAAACACGAAAACGGCATATATATTTCTTCGCTTGCGCCCGCAACGCTTGAAACAACGATAGACGGCGCGAACGTAAAAGTTGAGGTCGGCGGCGAATATCCGTTCCGCAACACTTCAAAAATAACCGTTACGGTTTCTTCTCCCGTCACGTTTACGCTGGGCGTCCGCATTCCCGGTTGGACGGAAAATATGAAAATAGGCTCGGGCTCGGAGATGCTTATGCCGCGCAAGAGCGAGTTTTACACGTTCAAAGGCACATGGACGGACTCGACCGTTTTCAGCCTTGACACGAACGACAAATTCAGATTGAACAGACTGCCCGACGACCTTTATATCGTCAGCCGCGGCGCGCTTTACTATGCCGTGCCCGTGGCGGCGGACAAGGCTTATGCCGAGGGCAACACTTATCCTTACAGCGAATACGAACTTTCCGCAAGCGGCGGCTGGAACTTTGCCGTGCTTGCCGAGGACAAGGACAGATTTTCGAAATCCGTCACGTTTGAGGATAAGCCGCTGACATTGTTCCCGTTCTCGTCGGCTACGCCCGCAGTCGAAATGTTCTGCTGCGGCAAACGCATACAGTGGGGCATAAAAGACGGCGCGGCTGTCAGAAAACCGCTTGCCGTCGCGGCTTCCGACAAAAAGGAGATGCTCCGTTTTATACCTTACGGCGCAACGGAACTCCGCATGGCGGCTCTGCCCGTCATAACGCAGAACGTCTGATAAGGCTTTCGGCACAGAAAAGGATCAAACGAAAGTTGCCGCAACGCGGCGAACGCAACATATTTTTACTCTGAGGACATCGCATTGGAAAACGAAAACAAGAACCCCGACACACAAGATAACAAACCCAAATTTTCATTCCGTCCCGCGGAAACCCCCATAGAAGACTTTCCTCTTGCGGAGGAGGAGGACGAAACGCCGACTTCCGACGGTTACGGCTATTCCGATTTCGAAGCTGACGACGGAGACGACGACTATCCCGAGGAAAAGCTGTCTTTTCGCGAACGCCTCGCAAAAAGAAGAGCGGAGACGGAAGCCTCAAACGCTGCGGAGCAGGCGGCATTTGACGAAGACGATGAATATGAAGAGCACGAGGAGAAAGACCGCGCGCCGCGTCCGTCTTTCCGTGAACGTTTCGCCAAAAGCAGAGCCGCGCAAAAAGCCGCAGAAGAGGAAACAGATGAAGACAAAGAGGACGAAACTTTCTCTCTGTCTCTGCGTGAACGCCTTGCGAAAAGACGTGCCGAGCGCGAAGCGGCGGAAGCCGCGGAGGACGACGAATACGACGAGGATGAAGAGGACGAAACTTCCTCTCTGTCTCTGCGTGAACGCCTTGCGAAAAGACGTGCCGAGCGCGAAGCGGCGGAAGTCGCGGAGGACGACGAATACGACGACGAGGATGAGGACGATGAAGAATTACGTCCGACCCGCCGCCGCATAGCCGTGCGGCAGTCCGAAACTGCCGTAAGATCTGCGCAGAGAGAGGAAAAGCACATAGCAAAGCCTGTTGCGGATAAGTCTGCCGCGCCCAAAGCGGAAAAGCCCATCGCAAAACCTGTTGCGGATAAGCCTGCGCAGAAAGCGGAAAAGCCCGTCGCAAAACCTGTTGCGGATAAGCCTGCGCAGAGAGCGGAAAAACCCGTCGAAAGACCCTCGGAGGACAGACCCACGGCAAAGAAAACGGACAGCCCCGTAAAGAATAGGCGAAACCATGCTCCGACCGCAGTCGAAAAAACGGCTCAAAACAGAAAGCCCTCTAATCAAGAAAGCGGTTCGGGAGATAAGAATAAATCAAAAACGTTCCCCGCGTTTTCGGGCAGCGAACTCAACGCGGGCGGTGCGGACGAAAACGTCAAAAAGCGTTTTGTCCCGATAATCGGCGCGTTTGCCGCGTTTATTGCGGTGTGTGTGATTTTTACGCTGTGCGCATCTGTTCTGACGAGAAAGACCGTTACCGGCAGCCGCGTTTACATCAGCGAAATAATGACTTCGAATTCTTCGAGCGTGCCCGCGCCCGACGGTGAATTTTACGATTGGATAGAACTTTGCAACCCGACCGACGAAGCGGTTGACGTTTCGGGCTTCGGTTTCGGGCTTGATTCCGCCGCTGCGGTGTGGACGATACCGAGCGGAACTGTGATCCCCGCAAAAGGGTACGCGCTTGTGTTCTGCGCGGGCAGAGCGGGAGACTCGGGCAGAGTGGGCGAAGTTTACGCCACGTTCCGTCTTTCCAAAAAGGGCGGCGAGGAACTAACGCTTTTGGCGTCTTCGGGCAAAACGATAGATGCTCTTAAAACCGAGACGTTGGACAGAGGCAAGACGATGTACCGCGTCAAAGAGGGTTCTTCCTTTGAGATCGGCGGCGACCCGACTCCGCTTTTCCCGAACACGGAAGAGGGCAGGGCGAATTACCTTGCGTCGCTTTATGTGGACGGCGACCCGATAAAGATAAGCGAAATAGCTCCGAAAAACCATATCGGACTTACCGATTCTTTCGGTGAGACGTCCGACTGGATAGAACTTCACAACACGTCGGATACGGAAGTCAATCTGAAAGGCTACAAACTTTCCGACAGTTCGGAAGAGCCTTATGCATGGTCGTTTCCCGATGTGACGGTCGAATCGGGAGGTTACATATATGTTTTCTGCTCGGGCAGAGACGTTGAAAAGGGCGACGAGATACACGCCGATTTTGTGCTGTCTTCAAAGAGCGGAACCGTGGTGCTTGCGCGTCCCGACGGCGGGATAGTTGACCATGTGGAATATTCGGGCGTTGCGACGAATGAGTCCTACGCCGACGACGAAAACGGCAACTTTACCGCAACGCCGTGGCAGACTCCCGGCTTTGCAAATACGGTTGACGGCTATGAAAAATATGCCGAAACGCTGAAAATGCCGAGCGGGCTTATTATCAACGAGGTCATGGTCGGCAACGAGAAATACTGCGCGCATAACGGCGGCAGATATTACGACTGGATAGAACTTTACAACGCTTCCGACGCGGATATAGACATTTCCGAATATACTCTTTCAAAAGAACTCTCCGATCTCGGCGCGTTCACGCTGCCGCAGCGGACGCTTCGCCCCGGCGAATACGCTCTTGTTATGTGTTCGGGCGACGAAACGCTTTCGACGTCGAGTTATATCCATGCGAATTTCAAGATAGACAACGACGGCGAAGAACTGTTCCTTTCAAAGAATGACACGGTCGTTGACAGCGTATACTTCTCAAATATCAGGGCAGGTTATTCGTTCGGCCGTTCAAGTCTCGGCAACGGCTTCTACAATTTGAGTCAGCCCACGCCCGGCTATGTCAACGGTATGGGTATAAGACAGGTTTCGTCAGCACCCTTTACCGACACGGCGGAGGGCGTTTACAACAATGTAGCGAACGTCAAAGTCGCGTTGTCCGCTTTCGGCGACGCGACGGTTTACTATACGACCGACTGCACCGAGCCGACATATACAAGCACGCAGTACCTCGGCGAACTGACGCTGGACAAGACTACCGTTGTCAAGGCTGTGGCATACGAAAAAGGAAAACTGCCGTCTGCGGTGGTGACGCTGAGTTACATCGTCAACGAAAATCACACGCTGCCCGTTATCAGTCTTTCGGCAGACCCCGACGACCTTTTTGATTATTACACGGGCATTTACGCCGACGGTCCGGGTTACACATACGAGTTTCCGCATAAAGGCGCAAACTTCTGGCAGGACTGGGAGCGCGACGCGCATGTAGCGTTTTTTGCGGACGGGGAAGACGGGTTTTCGCTTGACTGCGGCATAAAAATGTTCGGCAACTACGGCAGAGCATACGACCAGAAGCCGTTTCAGATAAAATTTAAGAAGAAATACGGAACGTCCGAACTGCATTACAAAATGTTTGAGCAGTATTCGGATATGTCGGTTTTTGACGCGCTTGTTTTGCGCTGCGGTTCGCAGGACAGTTACCATTCACGCTTTCGCGACGAACTGTTTACCTCGCTTGTCACGGACAGTTCCAGCACCTTGCTTTCACAGGCATACCGCGCCTGCGTGCTTTATCTGAACGGACAGTATTGGGGCGTTTACTATATCCGTGAAAAGGTTGACGAGAACTTCCTTGCGCAGCATGAGAATTACTGTCCCGATTCTTTCACCATGCTTTACCGCAACGGTGAAGTCATTATGGGCGATACTGACGAAGGCTATGCGTCGCTGATATATTTTGTAGAGACGCACGACATGACGCTCAAAGAAAATTATGATTACGTCTGCTCTCGGATAGATATTCAGAATTATATAGATTTCAAGATTTTTCAGGCTTACAGCGGCAACTACGACCTGCACAATATCAAGTATTACAAGAGCGATGCCGAGGGCTCGGACGGCAAGTGGCGGTGGATATTCTACGACCAGGATTACGCGTTCCGTGAACTCGGAGATTCCGTTGCGCGCACCGTCGAAAGCGGATATCACTTTATCAGCAACACTCTTATCCGAAATCTGCTGAAAAATCCCGACTGCCGCGCTTTGTATCTTTCGCGTATGTCCGAACTGTTTTCTTCGTCGCTTTCCGCGGATACGGTGCTTGCAAAAATAAACTCCCTTTATGAAGAATCTCTTCCCGAAATGCAGCGCCATTGCGAACGGTGGTCACTTTCGTTCGACAACTGGAAATACGAAGTCGATGTGCTTCGCCGCACCGTAAGCGACAGCGGTTCAATCGAGGGGCTGGGCGGTCTCAGTTACGGCGGCAGCCGCATTGCGCAGGTGCTTGCAAACCTGAAAAGCACGCTGTATCTGACCGATGAAGAATACAACAAGTATTTCGGCGGTCTCAGCATAGGAGGTTAACGGCGCAGCGCTTATTGCACGCCCAAACAGATAGGTTTTTTGCAGCCTATGCACAAATTGCTTCACAGATAATGAAAGGGGATATATCATGTCCAAAACAGACAACATTCTCCGATATCTTTCATGGTGGGCGATAGTCGCTTCCGTCGGCTCGCTCGTTATGCTTTCTTTTGTCAGCACAACATTCTTTATTCCGGGGGCGAACTTTGTAGCCACCATGTTTTTACTGCTCGGTATGACAGGCAGTTTTCCTCTGCTGCTCGCTTCCGCGGTTTTGCTGCTGCTGTATTTCTTCGGCGCAAAGGGCGTCAAAATGCGCTCCGCGTGGCTGCCTGCCGTTATCGCCGTGCCCGTGCTTGCGGACTTTGTTATGTTCTTTTACTACCTGTTCCGGGTTATCCTTTTCGGCGTTGATTTTACGTGGCAGACCGTGCCCTCGTTTATTTACGCCGCCGCCGTCGCGGTCTTTCTCGTCCTTTATTATGTCGGACTTGTCAAAGAGCGTAAGGGTAAACAAAAGGATATATAAATATGAAGATAAAAAATCAGGTTGATGATGTTTGACCTGAACAAGGTATATTCTGCCGAAAACGGAACCAACATTTTTTTTAAATACATAAAACCCCCGAGCAGACGGAAAATGTCTGCCCGGGGGACTTTTATTTGCCGTTCTCTCCGCGCATTTCTAAAACATAGACATCAAGGGCACGCGTCGGCTGATGCCGAAAACTCGGGCTGTGTTTCAGCCGTCTGTTTTCTGTTCAAGCCGCATATTTTCGTCGGAGAAGAAGTTGAATTTTCGTGCGATTCGGGTCGCAGTTTATTTTGTATCGCAAATGTCTTCGCCGAAATGCCTCAAAATCATTCGCCGAAATACCCCAAAATCCTTCGTCGAAATACCCCAAATGTCTTCGCCGCCTATTGACTTTTTCAAAAAAAAAGGTTATAATACTTTTGAAAGGTGTTGATTTTGAATGTCGAACGGCTATATTAAGCGTACTTGCGACGAAAATCTCAAACTGAAACTTGAAACTTTCGGTGCGGTGCACATTATCGGACCGAAATGGTGCGGAAAAACCACAACGGCAAAACAGTTTGCGAAAAGTTATATAGAAATGCAAGATCCCGATAAAAGGGAAATGTATCTGGAAACGGCAAAGATAAAACCGTCCAATCTTTTGATAGGCGAAAATCCGAGACTTATCGACGAATGGCAGATAGCGCCGAATCTTTGGGATGCCGTCAGAGTTTCCGTAGACAGAAGAAACGAATCGGGACTTTATATTCTTGCGGGTTCAAATTCGATAGACAAGACTTCGATAATGCATACCGGAACGGGGCGAATCGACACTCTGAATATGTATCCGATGAGCCTTTTTGAAACAGGCGAATCAAACGGCAGTATTTCTTTGTCTGCGCTGTTTCGCGATGAAAAAGCGTTGGATGACGGCTGCCAAACGGAACTTTCCATTGACGAACTTATATTCGCCGCTTGCCGCGGCGGTTGGCCGTCCGCACTTTTCAAAAACAGTGATAAATCGAAATTGCTTGTCGCTCAAAGTTATTTTGATGGACTGTGCAGGGAAGATATTTCAAACATAGACGGAAAAACGCGCGATGAAACGGTGACGACGCTTCTTTTGCGCTCTTATGCAAGAAATATTTCGACAACCGCCGCCAATACCTCGATTTTGCGGGATATAAGGGCGAATACCGATATAGGAGAAACTACGTTTTACGAATATGTCGCGGCGCTGAAAAAACTGTTTGTAATACAAGACATTGAGGCTTGGTGTCCCGCCATAAGGTCAAAAAGATCCATACAGTCTGGCAATAAACGCGAATTTGTTGACCCGTCGCTTGTGGTTTCGGCTCTCGGTGTGGAACCCGACTATTTTAATCTTGATCTGAAAACGTTCGGATTTATTTTTGAGACGCTCTGCATACGCGATTTGAAAATCTACTCAAATGCGTTGGGTGGGCGCGTTTCGTATTACAGAGACCGCTATGGGCTTGAAGCGGATTGCGTTCTTCATTTGAGGGACGGCAAATATGCGCTTATAGAGTTCAAACTCGGCAGTTCCGAAATAGATGAAGGTGCAAAACATCTTAACGAGATAGAAAAACTTGTTGAAGAGTACAACAAAACGGAAAAACAATGTTTGCTCCGTGCGCCTGATTTGAAGATTGTGATAACTGGCACTCAATACGGATATAAACGTCCCGATGGCGTTTATGTTGTTCCGATAGGTTGTTTGCGCGATTAGGTTAGGCTGTGTCAGACGATATGCTTGAAGATTAAGGCTATCTTATACAAAAAATCCCGCTCCTGCTGTGCAGGGGCGGGATTTGGTTTGTAATATTCTGTTTACTGCTCGTCGCTTTCCTGTACGGTTTCCTCAACGGTCTCAACCGTTTCGGTCTCCGTTTCGGGCGCGGGAGCTTCTTCCGTGGCGGCAGCCGTTTCGGTCGTTACGGTCTCGGTTTCCGCAGCAACGTCGGCAGTAACTGTGTCTGCCGTTTCTGCGTCGCTCTGTGTGTCCACTGCCGCACCGTCAGCCGTTACGAGCACGGGCTGTTTGCTTCTGTTGCAGAAGTAGAGAACCGCAATGGCAACAAGCAGTACCGCCGCGCCGATGGCAAGACCGATATATCCGTTGTCCAGCACGCCGCCGAGAACGTAGCCCACAAGGCACGAACCCGCAACGACCATGGCATACGGGATCTGCGTCGAAACGTGTTCGAGGTGGTTGCAACGCGCACCTGTGGAGGAAAGTATCGTCGTGTCCGAAATGGGCGAGATGTGGTCGCCGCATACAGCACCCGCAAGAACCGCGGAGATAACGAACGCGAGCTGCTCAAAGCCGTGGTCGGTTGAGAAGTCTATCGTGCCGTTAAGAACGGTGAAGATTATCGGGATAAGTATTCCGAACGTACCCCACGAAGTTCCCGTTGCGAACGCAAGACCTACGGAGATAAGGAAGAATATCGCGGGAAGAATGGATATGGGAATGCTGTAAGTTTCAACAACGGTCTTTACAAACTGACCCGCGTTGAGGTAGCCGTTGTTGCAGATTCCGCCGAGCGTCCACGCAAGCGCAAGGATGGCAATGGCGGGAACCATGGCTTTGAAGCCGTCAACTATGCTGTCCGCAAACTGCTTGTAGGTGAGAATGCGGCGGGACATATAAAGAACGAAGATGAAAAGTATGGTTATGATAGAACCGAGAACGAGCGAAAGGGAAGAGTTGCAGTCGCCGAAAGAGGACGTGAGCAGTTCCCATGTCGAAATGTCCGCTTTGCCCACGGTTACAGCCGTGCCTTTTGCTATCGTGGCTTCCGCGTCAGCCGTCAGTTTGACGGAGATCACCGTGCCGTCAACAACACCGAGCTTCTCTTTTGTCAGATCCGTGTAGCCCTGCGTTTCGTAGTAAGCTATCATCGCGTCGATGTATGCGTCGGTGTCCGCTATCTCGAAATCTGCGGGAAGCGTTACTGTTGCACCGTCTTCGCCCGTTATTTTACCGTCTTCCAGCATATCGGAAGAAAGCGTACCGAGATCCATTGCGCCTTTCGCGGTAAGACCGTTTGCGAACAGACCCTTGATGTCCGCATAAGTGCTTTCGGACGTGTTTTCGCCCTGTTCGGGAATGCTTACGTATACGGAAATGGGTGCGTCGTCGGAAATCGTGTAAGAAGTTCCCGCTTCCGCCGTGTAAGATTTTGTCTTGTCAAAAATGCCGCCTGTGTAAAGCATTGCCGCAATGCAGGTAACAATGAGCACCGCGATGGGAAGGATAAGGTCGATAACCTTGCCCTTTGTCTTTTTCTCTGCGGTCTCGGTCTCGTCAAGCACTTTGAGCGGGGGATTCTGCGCAATTTCCGCTTTTTTCATCGGCCCGAAATCGAAGTTCAGCGCTATCATCAGAATTATCATCAGAATGGTAAGCAGCGCATAGAAGTTGAACGGAATGGTGTGCAAAAACAGACTGAAACCGTCAACGTCCGTGCCATCGGGAAGAGAAGAACTTACCGCCGCCGCCCAGCTTGAAATGGGTGCGATTATACATACGGGAGCCGCCGTTGCGTCGATGATGTACGCAAGTTTTGCGCGGGAGATCTTGTGTCTGTCCGTAACGGGGGACATAACCGTGCCGACGGTAAGGCAGTTGAAATAGTCGTCAACAAAGATAAGCACTCCGAGCCCCGACGTTGCATAAAGCGCGCCGCGCTTGGATTTTATCGCCCGCGCCGCCCAATTGCCGTATGCCTTTGACGCACCGGACTTGGTGACAAGCGCAACGATTATGCCTAAAAATACAAGGAAGATACATATATTGACGTTGCCGCCTATGCTGTCTCCCATAATGCCGAAGATAGTCTCAAATATCTTGGCGGGATTGTAAAGAAGCGCGCCTACCGCAACGCCGACGAAAAGGGAGATGTAAACTTCCTTTGTTATCAGCGCAAGCGCTATCGCGACAATGGGAGGAACTATTGCCCAGAACGTACCTATCGCTCCGGTCGCTCCCCACGGGTTGATGTCCTGGAAAAACTGTGCTATTGCTTCCATGGGAAAAATCCTTTCTTTTTTTACTTTTACATAATATAACTAAAATGTATCTATAATGACGCCGCACCGGCAGATGCGGCGATTGTTCTTGTAGTGCTTTTTTGATTTGAGTTGTGTAGTGCGGAAAGTGTTTGCAACGCAAACAGGGTACTTCCCGAAACGTGCATAGCCTTTTTCTTTCCGCTGCGCGGAGTTTGCGTCGTTTTTCGCGGGGCGAAAAGCCGAGCAAACAGAATGGTCTGATTTTAATACGCCGCGCGAAATTGCCGCTATGCGGCACGCGCATGGCTAATCGCAAAAAATACAGCGGCTTTTTTGCGATGTATGCTTTTACATAATATATCTATAATGACGTCGCACCGGCAGATGCGGCGATTGTTCTTGAAAAACAAAAAACTAATTATAAGTGTTGCATTGCAGATTAGAGAAAATGCTCTTTGGTTATATCGGAGAGTTTTAGAAAGTGTTTGCGGTGCAAACAGGGGACTTGCCGAAAAACGTATAGCCTTTTCCTTTCCGCTTCGCGGAGTTTGCGTCGTTTTTCGCGGGGCAAAAAGCCGAGCAAACAGAATGGTCTGATTTTAATACGCCGCGCGAAACTGCCGCTATGCGGCACGCGCATGGCTAATCGCAAAAAATACAGCGGCTTTTTTGCGATGTATGCTTTTACATAATATAACTAAAATGTTATCTATAATGACGTCGCACCGGCAGATGCGGCGATTGTTCTTGTAGTGCTTTTTGATTCGAGTTGCGTAGTGCGGAAAGTGTTTGCTGGGCAAACAGGGTACTTCCCGAAACGTGCATAGCCTTTTTCTTTCCGCTTCGCGGAGTTTGCGTCGTTTTTTTGCGTTACGGTTTAAGCGGCTTTATCGCCCTTTCCAATATTCCGTGCATTTTTGCGATAGCCGTGCCGTAGTTCGTCATCGGCACGCCCTGCGCCTTTGCGCGCTTTGCGCGTGACGATATTTCCGCATCGTTCAGCATACAGCCGCCGCAATGAATGACAAGCGAATATTCCGAAACGTCTTCGGGAAAATCCCTGCCCGACGTGAAGTCGAAAACAAGGTTTTTGCCCGTATATTTGCTGACCCAATTCGGCAGTTTGACCGTGCCGATGTCGTTGCATTGCCTGTGGTGCGTGCAGCCCTCGCTGATAAGCACACGGTCGCCGTCGCGGAGCTTGTCGAGCGTGTCCGCACCGTCCGCCAACGCAAAAAGGTCGCCCTTATAGCGTGCAAACAGCATCGAAAACGATGTCAGCGGAATGTCTTTCGGCACGACCTTGTTCACAAAGCCGAACGCCTGCGAATCCGTCACGACCAGCCGCGGTTTTTTCGGCAGGGAAGAAAGCAGCGTTTCAAGCTGCGTTTCCTTTGTGACAAGGCACACCGCGTCGCTGTCCAGCACGTCGCGTATCGTCTGCTGCTGCGGCAATATCATTCTGCCTTTCGGCGCGGATTCGTCGATAGGCGTGACAAGCACGACAATATCGTCCTTTTGAAGCAGGTCGCCTATCAGCCGCTTTTCCTTTTTGCCGTCGGCGGCAATTCTGCCGAGCATTTCTTTCAATTCGAAAATGTTCGTTCCGCTTGCCGCGCTGACATAAAGCGTGTTCTCGCCCGCCGTCGGAACGGCGGGGAGCAAGTCAGCCTTGTTATATACCGTTATGAGCGGGATCTTCCGCTCCGTTATCAGTTTTTTCAGTTCTTCATCCGCCTGCGTTTCGCCCTTTTCGGCATCTATCACAAGCACGGCGATGTCGGTCTCGTCAAGCGTTTTCATCGCCCGTTTGACCCTTTGTTCTCCGAGCGCGCCCTCGTCGTCCGTCCCCGGGGTGTCGATGATGACCACAGGTCCTATCGGCAGCAGTTCCATCGCCTTGCGAACGGGGTCGGTCGTCGTTCCCTTTACGTCGGAAACAAGCGAAAGTTCCTGCGCCGTAACGGCATTGACAACGCTCGATTTGCCCGCGTTCCGAAGCCCGAAAAAGCCGATGTGGACTCTTTCGGCGGACGGGGTTGAATTGAAACTCATTGTTTTTCCCCCTATCAGAAGCGGAAATCGCGGCGGTTAGAGTTCTTTATCTGCTCTATGTTCTCTTTCGCGATATTGCGCACTTTTTCTTTCGGAATCTTTTCAAGTTCGCGTTCGATGACTTCAAAACCGACTTTTTTCGTCTCCTCGGACGCATAATCCACAAGATATTCGGCAAGCGTCATCAGCGCATTCGGGTGGCAGCAGTTCAGTATCTGCCCGTTCTTGCAAAGGCTCATAAAGCGGTCGCCCGTTCTGCCCTCGCGATAGCACGCGGTGCAGAAAGACGGAATGTGGTCGCTCTGCATAAGCCAACGCACCACCTCGTCAAGCGTTCTCTGGTCGGAAACGTCAAACTGCTCCGAATCGTGCGGACGCTCGTCCTCGCAATATCCTCCCACGGACGTGCGCGACGCGCCGCTTATCTGCGAAATGCCGTAATCAAGCACTTTGCCGCGAACCGCTTCGCTCTCGCGCGTGGAAATTATCATGCCGGTGTACGGCACGGCAATGCGTATGCAGGCGATGAGTTTTGCGAACAGGTCGTCGGGCACGGAGTTGTCAAACGCCGTCGGGTCGATGTCGTCCGCGTGCTTTATTCTCGGAACGCTTATCGTGTGCGGTCCCACGCCGTGAACGGCTTCGAGATGTTCCGCGTGCATAAGCAGCCCCGCAAATTCGTAATCGTAACCCTCAAGCCCGTAAAGCACGCCCAGACCTACGTCGTCAATGCCGCCCTGCATGGCTCTGTCCATCGCTTCGGTGTGATAGTCGTAGTTGTGCTTCGGACCCGTCGGGTGCAGCTGCTCGTAACTCTTTTTGTTGTAGGTCTCCTGGAACAGGATATACGTTCCGATGCCCGCTTCTTTGAGTTTTCTGTAATTTTCAACGGTCGTCGCCGCAATGTTGACGTTTACGCGGCGTATGTCGCCGTTTTTGTGGTGCACGGAATATATCGTTTTGATACATTCGAGAATGTATTCGATGGGATTGTTCACGGGGTCTTCGCCCGCCTCTATCGCAAGGCGTTTATGCCCCATATCCTGAAGCGCGATGACCTCTTTTTTTATCTGCTCCTGCGTCAGTTTGACGCGAGGGATAGTCTTGTTTTTTGCGTGGTACGGGCAGTAAACGCACCCGTTGACGCAGTAATTTGAAAGATAGAGCGGCGCGAACATAACGATACGGTTGCCGTAAAACGCAAGCTTTATCTCGTTTGCCAGCGCGTACATCTTTTCGATTTTGTCGGGCAGGTCGCACGCAAGCAGAACGGACGCCTCTCTGTGCGTCAGCCCCGAACATACAACGCCGTTTTCGGTCTTCTTCGGTCTTGCCTTTTCGAGCAGCGCGTCTACAAGTTCCGCGTCGTTCTTGTGAGCCTGCGCGTACGCAAGCGTTTGTCTTATCTCCTCGTCGTTGATAAACTCTTCGGCTTTCATTGATTTCGGATCGTAAATTGCCATGGTGATACTTCCTTTCTTGCGGTCAGGGTCAAAGCCCTTTCCGTCAGACAGATATAATATATGTATATTTAATTTTTTACAATAATTTGTTTTGTATATCCCTGCCGTAATACATGCTGTGCAAAGATATCATATCGCGGAGCGATATTTCATGTGAAATCAGAGGTTTACGATTTTATGTCCCCTCTTGCCGTAACGACTTCAAAGCCTATCGACCTCATGCGTCCCGCAAGGCACGCACGGCATTGCGCCGACTCGTCGCCCGTGCATATCTTGTCGTCGTAAAGTGCGTACTTTTTGCGCACCGAAACGGGGGAAAGGTTGGGCATGACCACATTTGCGCCCGCCTGTATTCCTTTTTCGCGCCCTTTCGGGTCAACCGTGCCGAGCGCCGTGGTGGACGGCAGCAAAATGTTCGGTTTTATCAGACGTATCAGCGACAGAAGATATACCGTTTGCGCCGCCGTTCCTGCGGTAAACGTGCCGAAAGGCGTGTCCTTTTGCGGAATGAACGGTCCTATGCCGCACATATCGGGACTGAACGTCTCAACGAATTTCAGGTCTTTTGCAAGCGTTTTCGCCGTCTGATAAGGCGAACCGACCATAAACCCGCACCCGACCTGAAAACCGAGCGTTTTCAAGTCTTTCAGACACCGCATACGGTTGTCGAACGACATATTCGCGGGGTGCAGTTTTTCGTAATGTTCCTTGTCCGCAGTCTCGTGCCGCAAAAGATACCTGTCCGCGCCCGCCGCTTTCATCGCCGCATAAGCCTCGGTCGGATATTCGCCGAGAGAAAGCGTTATCGCGCAGTCGGGAAATCCCGCTCTTATCTCGCGAACGGTTTGCAGTATCTCTTCAAGTCCGAAAACGCCCTCGCCGCCCTGCAAAACAAATGTGCGGAATCCGAGTTCGTAACCCGTCTTGCAGCAGTCCAAAATCTCTTCTTTTGTCAGTCGGTAGCGGTCGCACGCCTTGTTCGAGCGGCGTATACCGCAATAAAAGCAGTCGTTTTTGCACAGATTGCCTATCTCGATAAGCCCTCTGACAAAGACCTCGTTTTTATATATTTCGCGTCGCCGTTTATCCGCAAGCGATGCCGCATATTCGGCAAGTTCGTCAGTCTGCGCCGTTATAAGGTATTCGTATTCATCGACGGTGAGCGTATGTTCGCGGTCAAGTCTGTCGATGAGTTGTTTTGCGTCAGTCATTGCCCGTTACGTTGGAATAAGCCGTTTTGACGCTTAATCCTTTGACGTTGCCGAGTTTGCCCGCAAGCGCGGATATTGCGTCCTGCGGCGCGTCGAGCGCTATCGAAACGATGTTGATGTCTTTTGCCTTGTAGGGAAGACCCATTCTTCCGATTATATATTTACCGTATTCGTGGAGTTCCGCATTGAGTTTTTCTACCGCGGAGGTATCTTCCACTATAATCGCCATAACGGCTACTCTTGTTTCCATAATTTCTATATTCCTTTTAATATGAACGGCTTGCGGCTCGTTCTTTTGACTTATATAATTGTGTGAATATAAAATATATATATTGCCAAATGCAGAAAGTGTTTGCCTCGCAAACAGGGTACTTCCCGAAACGTGCGGAGCCTTTTTCTTTCCGCTTCGCGGAGTTTGCGTCGTTTTTCGCAGGGCGAAAAGCCGAGCAAACGTTTTGTACCGACTTTTATACGCCGTGCGATAGTTCGTTCATTCGAACGAACCGCACATGGCTAATCGCAAAAATTGCTCGCTGCGCTCGGTCTTTTTGCGATGACTATAATCGCCATAACGGCTACTCTTGTTTCCATAATTGTTATATTCCTTTTTGTATGGGCGGCTTTTGTTTTAAGATGAAAGGCTTGCGGCTCTCTGTCTTTTGGCAACCGATGTTACTTCGATGATTTCAGAACCGCTTTCAGTTTTAATTCTTCCCCGTTTCGCTCGACCGTCAGTTCGACAGTGTCGCCGACGCGCTTTGTTTTAAGATATGCGGAAAGGTCGTCCGTATCGTTCACTTCAACGTCGTCGATGGCTCTGATAATGTCGTTTTCAAGCACGCCCGCCTGTTCAGCCGCGCCGCCCTTGACCACCGCGCCGACCCAAAGCCCGCCGTCGGCATTTGCTTTAACGGTCACGCCGAGCATCGGTTTTTCTATTTTGCCGTTTTCTATTATCTGTTTTGCGTAATTCAGCACGCCGTTTATGCGGAGCGCAAAGCCGAGATTTTTGAACTCGCCCGCGATTTGCAGGCTGTTCAGCCCTATGACCTGACCGCTCAAATTTATAAGCGGTCCGCCGCTGTTGCCCGAATTTATCGTGGCGTCGTGCTGGATAACGTCCGCCGTTATGCCGAGATTTTTGAACTCGACCGAATTGCGTATCGCGCTGACCATGCCCTTTGTGGCAGTCTGGAAAAGCGCGGAATCGTAAGGCGTGCCTATCGCGATGACAGTATCTCCGACCTCGACCGTTTCCGAGTTGGCGAACTCGGCGGGGGTGAACGTGCCCTCTATCTTGATAACTCCGACGTCGCTTTCCGAGTCGTAACCGACCACGGTCGCGTGGTAGTAGTTATCCTCGTTGTCTCTCACCTCGACCGCCCGTGCGCTGTCTATAACGTGCGCGTTTGTCAGAATATATCCGTCGGAAGTCATTATAACTCCGCTTCCGCCGCCGCTGCCGCTTGTTTTCTTCGTCATTATCTCAACAACGCTCGGCAGTATCTTCTGTATCGCCGCTTTTGACGAGCCGTCGCTTTCGGTCGGTTCTTCGTGCTTCGGCTCATCGCTGGACTGTTTTATCTCAACGCTCGCCTTCGGCTGGTTCTCCGCTTTTCGGAGCGCTACCATCGCCACGCAGGTGCTGAAAATCGCTATCGCCGCGCTTATCGCCGTCAACGTTATCAGAACTGCGGAAACACCGTTTCTGTGTCTGTTTTCATTCTTCGGCGATGTGAACTTCTGCGGTCTTTGCGGTGCGGGGACTTCGCTGTCGGTCCCGTCGCTTCTTTTTTCGCCGCTTTCCGCGTCCGCATCTCTCACCGTTGGTTCCGCATTTTCGCTTTCGCCGTCGGAAACGGGTATTTCCGTCTCTGACGCCGCATTTTCGGCTTGTTCGGGCGTTTTTTCGACGTCTGCGGGAACAGTCTGCGCCTTTGCCGTATTCAGTTCGTTCTGAATTTTCCGAAGCCGCTGCTCCGGCGTTTCAAAATTATCCATGAGTTATCCTCTTATTTATAACGCTTTGCAAAATATCGGCAAAGAGCCTGTTTCCGGCTGTGTCCCTGCGTTCGGGCTGCGCAGACCGCGCTTACCAATCTTCTTTCAGCATTGCGAATATCTTTATGTCCGCATAGCGGTTTTTGAGCCATATCTCCTCGCGGTGGCAGCCCTCGTACACCATGCCGAGTTTTTTCATCAGCGCCGCCGACGGTTCGTTGTCCGCCGCACATTTGCCCACGATGCGGTTCAGGCCGACTTTGTTGAATCCGAAATCCATAACGGCAAACGCCGCTTCAAAAGCGTAACCTCTGCGCCTGCAATCGCTTGCTATCCAATAGCCCATTTCGGCGCGGCGGCTCAGCGACGCGATGTCGTGCAGGTTTATCATGCCTATTGCCCGCCCGTCGCTTTTGCGCTCGATTATCCATGAAGTGCAAGAGCCTTTTTCGTATTTCAGAATAAGCCCGTTCAAAAACTCTGCGGTTTCCGCGTTCGAACGGTGCGTTTCCCACGTTTCGAAACGGGATATACTCGGGTCGGACATACAAAAGAATATATCGTCCGTGTCGTAAAGATACGGACGGCGGAGTACGAGCCGCTCCGTTTTCAGTTTGGGGAGCGGACGGAATGCGCGCATTATATCATGTAACATAACAAAAACTCTCCGACGTCTTTGCGGTGAAACCGTTTTTTTTGACTGTCGGCTCGCAACACAGGTCAGACAGGCAAGCTCCGTTCGATACAAAAACTTTTTACTCGCCGAGATACCCCGAAAGCGCCTTTTCGAGCGGATTGAGCTGCTCCGTCGAATAGTCGGCAACGGTATATATTTTTCCGTTTGCAAAACGCAAAGTCGTTGTCCTGTAAGACGCAACGCCGCGTTCTCTTGTATGCAATTTTACCGAGGCGTAAAAAACGCCGTCCTTTTTATAAACTTTCAGGTCGGAAAAATCCTCGATATAATTTGCGTATTCGCCGTTTTTCTGCGCCGCGACACGCTTTTTCCAAACGTTTTGAGCATCTTCCTCCGAAAGTTCGGTGCCGTTTTCCAAGTTTTCCTCGTTGTCGAAAAACCAAATGTTTTCGACTGCGGAATCGAGGTCTTCCGCTATTATGTCTTTGAGAAATCCGCGAACCTCGAAATATGTCTTTGTCTGCTCAAAGCCGAACCCGCCGTTTTTCTTCGGCACAAAATATACGACCGCCGTCACGGCAACGGCAAGCAGAACCACCGCGCCCAGAACTCGCAGAATGATTTTTCTCTGCTTCTTTTTCGCCTGCGCGGCGGCGACGTCCTCTTTGTTTATTTTTTTGAATTTGCTCACAGGTCTTTATCCTCAAACGGCACAAAAAATGCCATGGATCTGTTTGTGTAACTCTTGTCTTCCGTAACTTCGCGTATGACCTCTATAAAATCTGGCAGGGTATAATATTCGTCTTCGGTCTCCGTTTCGACCTCGCATATCGCCTGCTTTTTCCAAAACGGATAAATGTCTATCTCCGCAAAAAGTCCGTTTTTCATCGGAATTTTCCAGCGCCGCTTTTTTATCGGCGTCAGATTTTTGTCGGCTTGCTTCAGCATGGAGAGGTATTTCTTTTCGTCCAACGCCTCTTCCTGTTCGTGCCTCATGCTGCGTGAATGTCCGAATTTGAGCGTATATGTGTATACCGTCCTGCCGTTTTTTTCGGCTTTTCTGACCCTTTCCGTAAAAGTCGGGATAACCGGCACAAGATATGTCTGCGTTATATCCGTGACCGTTGCGCCCTCTATCGTTGCAAGAAACTCTTCGTCGGGCATTTTTATCAGATACTTCCGTTCGATTTCAATTCCCGGTGGCATATCACATTTTCTCCTCGTCGTAAACCGCTCTGCAACCGCCGATGAACTTCGGGCGCGTGCGGGCGTAAACAACGTTTGCTTCGCCTATCTTTTTGACGTCGAGACGCACGGGCACCGCAACGCGCTTCAAGTGCATACCTATCAGCGTGTCCCCGATGTCCATACCCGCGTCGGCTTTGACCTCTTCGACCACGACGGGGTGTTCAAACGATTTGTAACCTGCGGTCGCCCATGAGCCGCCCGCTTTCGGCTGCGGCACGACGTTGACCTCTTCAAGACCGTGGCTCTGCGCGTACTCGCCCTCTACCACCACGGCTCTGTTCAGGTGTTCGCAGCATTGGCAGCCCAGATATATGCCGTTCTTTTTCAGCACGCCGTATATCTCTTCAAAGACTGCCTGTCCCACTTCAAAGACCGAACCTTTGCCTATGCGCTGACCCACTATCTCGCTGGACGAACAGCCCACAACGCAAAGGTCGCCTTTTTTGAGTTTTGCGGCTGCGACGAGCAGTTCAGCCGCCCGCCGCGCCTCGTTTCTGATTTCTTCGTACATTTCCGTCACTCTTTTCGGGCTTATATCAGTCCTGCAAAGCCCATTTGTATTTGAGATAATCTTGGTATTTTGCGTCCCAAGCAGCGCTGTCTTCGGGCTCGTAGATTTTCAGGTCGTCAGAGCAGAACTCATGTCTTGCCTGCGCAACGTCCTTTATCGTGCCCTGCGCGATAAGCTGAACCGCGATGTTGCCTATCGCCGTGGCTTCAACGGGACCCGCCGTTATCTTTTTGCCCGTAACGTTTGCGGTGAAGCGGCAAAGGTTGACGTCCTTTACGCCGCCGCCGATGAGGTGAACGACCTCGGTCTTTTCGCCGAGCAGTTTTTCAAGCGATTCGATATAGTATCTGTAAGTCATCGCAAGGCTTTCCAGAATGCAGAGCGCATACTGACCTTTGGACTGCGGCAGCGCCTGACCTGTCTTTTTGAGGAACTCGTTTATCTTTGCGGGCATATTTCCCGGTTTGCCGAACGGCGCGTAATCGGGGTCTATGTAAACGTTCGCGCTCTTTTCGGTGAGCAGCATTTTGTCGATGTCCTTGAACGAAATGTTGTCGCCCTCTCTTATCCATTGACGGCGCGTTTCCTGCAATATCCAAAGTCCCGAAATGTTTTTAAGGAAGCGGATTGTATTCTCAACGCCGCCCTCGTTTGTGAAGTTCTCTTCAAACGTTTTTTCGTTTATCAGCGGCTCTTTTGTCTCCGCACCGAGCAGCGACCATGTGCCGCACGAAACGTAGCAGCCCTTTTCGCCCTTTTCTATGGGGGCGGAAACAACGGCGGACGCCGTGTCGTGCGAGCCTACCGCGATAACGTCTACCTGCGCTATGCCGAGTTCGTCGGCAATGTCTTTCGAAAGTTTGCCGATAACGTTGCCCGGAGGAGTTATCTTTCCGAACAGACTGCGTTTGAGACCGAGACGGTCGATCATGTCAAAGTCCCAGTTTCTCTCTTTCGCATTCAGCAACTGGCTGGTGGAAGCAATGGTATATTCAACGTTCTTTTCTCCTGTCAGCAGATACGCGAAAAGGTCGGGCATGAACAGAAGCGTCTCCGCTCTTTCGAGCACGTCGGGACGGTTCAGTTTGAGCGAATAGAGATGATAAAGCGTGTTGATGTCCAGGAACTGTATGCCCGTTTTGTCGTAAAGCTCGTTCTGCGGAATGACTTCGAAAACTTTCTGCATAATGCCCTTTGTTCTCTCGTCTCTGTAATGAACGGGGTTTTCAAGCAGTTTGCCGTCCTTGTCAAGCAGTCCGAAATCGACGCCCCATGTGTCTATGCCTATCGAGGTTATGTCCCCGTTGCCCGAATTTACGCATTTGAGAATACCCTGTTTTATCTCATGGAACAGTCTTAATACGTCCCAATAAAACGTGCCGTGAACCATAACGGGGTCGTTTGAAAATCTGTGCATTTCTTCAAGCGTCAGTTTGCCGTCCTCGTATGTCGCAAGAATCGCTCTGCCGCTCGAAGCGCCGAAATCAAATGCAAGAACCTTGTTTTTCATCGTGATGTTCCTCTCTTATGTCTTCGCGCCCGCGCACGGTGCGCAGACGCGCGTGTATTTGACAATAATTTATTATTATATATTATATCATACGCGTGCGGAAATGTAAAGATATATTTCGAGCGTTTTTGTGAAAATTGGAAACCGTAAAAGCGCCGTGCCGCGAAAAACCGAAAAATTAAAACGCATTTTTGACTGCTCAAAACCGCGCGAACCTGCTTTTTCGTGCAATATTCGCGTTCGCGAGGTTGCATTTTCGTGCAAAAATCCGACGTGCGAGGTTGCATTTTCGTGCAAAAATCCGATGTGCGAGGTTGCTTTTTCGTGCAGAATTTGAACTTACGAGGTTGCATTTTCGTGCAAAAAACTTGTTTTGATACTTGCATTTTCGTGATTGGTGTGTTATAATATGCTTGAAACGGAACAAAATATTCGATGTGATGGAGATGACTGTGATGCTTAAAAGAAAAATATATGATGAATTGCTCGAATGGAAACAAAAGTCAAACGGCAAGACCGCAGTTATGATAGACGGCGCCCGCCGCGTAGGAAAAAGTTTTATTGTTGAAAAATTTGCAAGGGAAGAGTATAAAAGCCATGTCATAATTGATTTCGGAAATGCACCGCAAGGCGTTCTTGATATTTTTGAAAACGACAGCGCAGACCTTGATATGTTTTTCGCAAAACTTGCGTCTCTTTATTCGACAAGACTTTATAAAAGAAAATCTCTTATTGTCTTTGATGAGATTCAGCAATTTCCTAAAGCTCGTCAACTGATAAAATATCTTGTTGCGGACGGACGTTACGATTATGTTGAAACAGGCTCTTTGATTCGTCTTAAAAAGAACGTGCAGGATATTATAATTCCCTCGGAAGAGGAACATCTCGAAATGTTCCCGCTTGATTTTGAAGAGTTTCTTTGGGCGCTCGGGGACGAAGCGACATATCCGCTTATACGGCGGTGCTTTGAGTCTTTGACCCCGCTCGGTCAGGCGGTTCACCGAAAAGTTCTGAATGATTTCCGTCGGTATATGCTTGTCGGCGGTATGCCGCAAGCGGTTCTTGCGTATCTCGACGGGGGGGATTTTGCCGCAGCCGACACGGTAAAAAGGCGGATTCTGAATCTGTATCGGGAGGACGTTTCGAAATTCGCGGCAGGGTATGAGGATAAAGTATTTGCCGTGTTTGACGGAATACCCGAACAACTTGCCAAAAAAGAAAAAAAATATAAAATTTCATCTCTCGGAAAAACGGCGCGTTTCCGTTCCTACGAAGATTCGTTTGTGTGGCTGAACGAGGCAATGATAGTCAACGCCTGCTTTAATGCGACCGACCCGAGCGTCGGACTTGCGTTGAGTTCCGACCATTCGACGCAAAAATGCTATATGGCAGATACGGGTCTGCTTGTGACGCAAGCGTTTATGAGCGGAAAATATACCGAAAACGACCTCTATCGCTCGGTGCTTTTCGACAAACTGAACATCAATGAGGGTATGATAACCGAAAACGTCGTTGCGCAAATGCTCCGCGCGGGAGGACATCGTCTGTATTTTTATTCGAGAAGCGACAGCCGCGAAAGAGAAAATCATATGGAAATAGATTTTCTTATTACTCAGAAAAACAGGATAGCTCCCATCGAAGTCAAATCGGGAAATTACAGAAGCCATATATCTCTTGACAAATTCCGCTGCCGTTTCTCGCAAAAAATCGGTAAGTCGTATATTCTTTACGATAAGGACGTGTGTGTCAAGGACGGGATAATACATCTGCCGCTTTATATGGCGCAGCTTCTTTGATTTACTACTGTTTTGTAAAATCTGCCGCGCGTGTATTGACAATGCGGCGGCGCGGGTGTATTATGAAAAGCGAAAAGAAAACATCTGTTTTTGATTGGTTTTTCGGCGTGAGTGCGCGCATTCCGCGACACGGCGGTGAACGTGGGACAGAGTATGTCCGAAAAGAGAAAAAACACAATAAAATTTGCGAAAAAAGTTTTCGCAAGGAGGAAAATATGCTTTCAATCAGCAACTTCACCAAGAGTTACGACGGCAAGAAAAATGCCGTGACAAATCTTTCGTTCGAGGTTCGCGGCGGCGATATTTTCGGCTTTATCGGTCATAACGGCGCGGGAAAGACAACGACAATAAAAGCGTGCGCGGGCATTCTCGAATTTGATGAGGGTACTATCAAAATAGACGGCACGGACATCAAGAAAGACCCGTTGACGTGCAAGAAAAAGGTTGCGTATCTGCCCGATAATCCGGATATTTACGAGTTTATGTCCGGTATAAAATATCTGAACTTCATCGGCGACATTTTCGAAGTGCCGAAATCCGTCCGTTCGGAGCGTATCACACGCTATGCGGAGGAATTTGAGATAGCGGGCGACCTGAACTCTTCCGTTGCGGCGTATTCGCACGGCATGAAACAGAAACTTGCGATAATCGGCAGCCTGCTGCACGAACCCAAACTGCTTATCTGCGACGAGCCGTTTGTCGGTCTTGACCCCAAAGCCGCGCTTGTTTTCAAAAATTATATGAGAGAAATGTGTGCAAAGGGCGGCGCGGTTCTCTTTTCGACTCATGTCCTCGAAGTCGCCGAAAAACTCTGCAACAGAATTGCCGTTATCAAGGGCGGCGAACTTGTTGCCGTCGGCGATATCGACGAGGTTAAAGGCACATCGTCCCTCGAAGACGTATTTATGGAGTTGACCGAAAAATGAAAAGATTTCTGATACTTATGCGCCTGTCCGTTCAGCAGACGTTCCTTGCGGCTTCTGCGGGACGCAAGAAAAAAGCCAAAGTCGCCTCCGCCGCGACCACGCTTGTTATGTACGGGCTGATAGGCGTTCTTATAATTCTTTCCATGGGCGCGGTCTATGCGGGCATGGTCGTTGCCGCAGTTGACGGAGAAAGCGATGTCTCCGTTTACGGGGCTGTAACCGTTGCAAATATCCTCGGCTCGGCAATGACGCTGTTCCTCGGCACGATGGGGCTGGCAACGCACGTTTTCAAGTGCCGCGATTTTGATTTTCTGATGTCCCTGCCCGTCACACCCTCGCAGGTGCTTTGGTCAAAACTTGTCGGACAGTATGTGTCCCTGCTTTATTATTCGACGGTTTTCGTGCTTCCGTCCTACATTGTCGTTTTCGCGTTGGGCAACGTGGACATAACGTTCTGCACCGTGCTTTCGATGATACTTAATCTGCTTCTGCTGCCGATGATACCGCTTGCGGTGTCCGTCATTCTCGCGTTTTTCGTATCGCTTATCCCCGAGAACAACGTGCTGGGCAAAGTTGTTTCAACGCTCCTTTCGCTCGGACTTGTCGGACTTTATATGTGGTTCTTCTACGGCGGCGACGGTATGACGCAACTGATGATAAACCCCGCCGTTACCAATGCGATGAAAAAGATATATTTCCCGCTTGCATTGCTGGACAACGCCGTCGGCGGCAACTTTGTTTCGCTGCTGCTCTATGTCGTTGCAAGCGTCGGTATATGCGCCGTTGTCGTCGGGCTTCTCGCCTTTGCGTATTTCCCGATTATACGCAGACGCAGACAGGGCGGCGGCAAGCGCAGAAAACTTGAAAAAACAGATATTAAGGCATCCCGCGTCGGCGCGGCGCTTTACGCAAAAGAACTCAAAAAATATTTCGGAACAACGACCTATGTCGTCAACACGATAATCGGACCTCTGCTTTTCGTATTCGGCTCGGTGTATTTCACTTTCAGCGACAGTTCGTATCTTGCGATGCTGACCGGTGACGGGGCTGCTTTTGCCGTGCCCGCGCTCGTGCTGTTTCAGGTATTTACGCTTGCCATGGGCTGCACCACCGCCGCGTCGGTCTCTCTCGAAGGCAAGAGCCTGTGGATATTGCGCTCCTCTCCCATCGCGGCAAAAAGCGTGTTCGGCGCAAAAATAGGCGTTTGCCTTACCATACTTTTGCCAAGTTCTCTCATCGGTACGCTCGTTCTTGTTTTCGGACTCGGACTTGATGCCGTGTCGGGAATTGCGCTCATTGTCAGCGCCGTTATTCTGCCGCTTGTCGTTGCCGTGCTCGGACTTCTTGCAAACCTGCGTTTTCCGCGTCTCGATTTCGTAAACGAAGCGCAGGCAATAAAACAAGGCGCCGCCGCCGTTATCGGAATGTTCCTGCCCACGCTTATCATGCTTCCGTTTTTGGCTGTCGCATTCTTGTTTGCCGTTTACGGCGTCGGTTCGTCGGCTGTCGTAACTCCCGTTATCGTTATCGCCGCCGAGGTCGCGTTCCTTGCCGTGGTTACGGCACTGATTGCAACGAAAGGAAAGAAACTGTACGAAAAGTTGTGATGGGCACATCACAAGGGTATAATGATTGTATGTTATATTTCAGTAAAGCCGTATAGGAACCGAAAAAACCGTAAGTTTTTTTACATCCTCTACCGGTGCGGCAAGCCGAACGGATTGTTGCTATTGTATTCATGCACGAAAGGACTTCTCTATGTCTTTCAGATCCCCGCAAAACGGTTACATTTATAAAATAGAAACTCATTGCCACACGGCGGAACTCAGCCCGTGCGGGAATATTCCCGTCCGAGAACTCATCGACCGCTATGCCGCCGCAGGATATTCCGCGATAACGCTCTGCGACCATCTGCGCGTCGGTTACACGCTGCCGCGAGAGGGAGACAGACACGCCGTTGCCGACCGTATGGCGGACGTGTACGAAAACGCCGTCGAATACGGCAAAACACGCGGAATGAGAGTGTACAAGGGCAGCGAACTCTGCTTTGATGCGACTTGTCCCGACGAGTTTATAATGCTCGGCTGGGACAGAAGTTTTCTGCGTCGGACGGTAGATCTTCTTGACCGCGAAACCGTCGGCGAATATCATCGGCGCACGCTTGCCCGCGGCGGACTGCTCATTCAGGCGCACCCGTTCCGCGGCGAATGTCTGCCCGTTGAGGGTGAAGCGGTTGACGGCTACGAGATACTGAACGCACACCCGCGCCACGATTCGAAAAACGACCTCGCGGAAAAAGTCGGTCGCGCACACGGCGGAATTATGACCGCCGGCTCGGATTGTCACGACCCCGACGTTGTCGGACTTTCGGGAATATGGGTTCGCTCCGTTCCCGAAAACACGGATGAATACATCTCGCTTCTCAAAAGCGGAGATTACGGACTTATCGGAAAGGATGAACTGAAATGACCTCTGTTTTGACCGTTGATTTTTACTCGGACACGCTTTCCGAATACATGGACGTCCGCGTTATAATGCCGACACTCGAAAACGGCAAAAACGCGCGTGTGCTTTATCTTCTGCACGGACTTTCGGACGCTCCGTCCGTCTGGCTGCACCGAACCAACCTCGAACGGTACGCCGAAGCGGTCGGAAACCTTTGCGTTGTGCTTGTTTCCGGTCACCGCTCGTGGTATGCAAACACTGCGGCGGGACTTGATTATGCGACGTTTGTCTTTGAAGAAATACCGCGAAAGATTGAAAATATGTTTCGCGTTTCGACCCGCAGAGAGGATACTTTTGTTGCGGGCAACTCCATGGGCGGCTACGGTGCGGCAAAATTCGCGCTGCTGTATCCCGAAAAATTCCGTGCGGCGTTCCCTCTTTCGGGTGCGTTTCATGCGGAAAAATATATTGCGAATGAAGCCGAAAGACGCGCGGTTTTCGGCGATGAACCGAAACGGGAAAACGATGTTTTCAGCCTTGTTTCGGAAGCGGAAAATTCCGCCGATTATCCCAAATTCGAACTTATCTGCGGCAAGGACGATTTCTGCCTTGCGGATAACCGCGAACTTTTCGCTCTGATGAAAGAAAAAGGCTTTGACGCAACGCTTTCCGAACCCGGCGGCGCGCATTGCTGGCCGTCGTGGGACGAATACATAAAAACCGTATGTGAGCGGATAGGGGAAATGCAATGAAACGCTTTTTTGCTGCTATTACCGTGATTTTTGCGTGTCTGACTCTTTTTTGCGCCTGCCGCGATAACACAGACCCCACGACGTCCGTAACCGAGAACTCTTCCCCTGACGAGCCGAAAGCCGCTTGGACGGCGCGCTTTCTCAACGTCGGAAAAGCCGACTCGATTTTGCTTGAAGCCGACGGACTTTTTTATCTGATAGACACGGGGACAAAGGATTCTTATTCCGTTTTGCGGACCGCTTTTGACAAGTTCGGCGTGACCTCGCTTGAAGCCGTGTTCATCACGCACACGGACAAAGACCATATCGGCGGGTTGAACGACCTGCTCGAAAACGGCGACGTTTCCGTCGGCAAAGTCTGTGCCCCCGCCGTCGGAGACTTTGACGAAGACGGCAAGGATAAGGTTGACAAACGCGCCGAAAAGCACGGATTTGCCGTGACCCGCCTTTCCGTCGGAGAACATTTTTCGGTCGGCAAAAACGGGCTGTTTTTTGACGTGCTCGCACCTGTTCGCCTTGCCGACGGCGAAAACAACAATTCGCTTGTGCTGAAACTCTGCGGCGGCAAAGCGACCGCACTTTTTACGGGAGACGCGCAGTTTGAAGAGGAAAATGACCTGCTCCCGCTCGACATCTCCGCCGACATTCTCAAAGTTGCGCACCACGGCTCGGACAAAGCGTCTTCCTACGCATTTTTGAAGCGTGTCGGCGCAAAAATCGCAATAATAAGCACTTCGACCGCCGAACGCTCCGAAACGCCCGCGCCGTCCGTCCTCGCTTCGCTCGACGCCCTCGGCGCAAAGACTTACGTCACACAGGACGCTTCTCTTTGCATCTCCGTCTTTGCCGACGCGGCGGGGAACATACGGGTCGAAACGAATTGATGTGACCGTATTGATTCCGCTAAACCGATTTTTTTATGACAAAACTTGACTTTTGCCGAGCGATGTTATATAATATCGTCAGTATTGCTTGATAAGGAGCAGCGTTATGTTGGAAAAACTCGCAAGAAAAAGACAGTTTCTCGCCTACGGAACAGGCGGTCTGATACTCATTCAATGGCTTTTGATGTTCCTGCCGTACTATTCTTACGGCGACGGTCAGACTTCCTCCATCTCCGGTTATATATGGCTCAACTTCGATGAAATGAAAGATTATTGGCGTTCCGTCATTCCCGGTTACGCGATAAACAACGAATTCCTCGTTCCGTTCGCGCTGTTCTTTATATGCCTTGTGGCGGCGATATTTTGTTTTACCATGCCGAAAGAGTGGTTCACGCACGTTATCGCTTTCGTATGGGCGGTTATCGGTCTTGCGGGATTCCCGATAACAAAGACCCTGCACTACGGCAACGCATTCTGGGCGCACTACGCGATTTTCATCGTCGGCGCGCTCTGCATCGCCCTGAGTTGGTTCCTCGACGTGTACGCGGAAAAGAAACTCCCGCCCGAAGAGATAAAACTGTTCTGATAAGGCGGCAAAACTCAATAAGAAAATCAGGTCTCCGAAAAACGGAGACCTTTTCTTTTTATATATGCTGTAAAATAAGTATTCAAATCACGATTTGTCTAATCGTGATTTGAAGCTTTTCTGCTGATGTTTTCGACTTTTTGTGCGCAGTGCGCAATGATTTCGGACAATCGTTGCTCTTTCGAAAACATTTTTTCGGAAGGACTTGCACAAATCGAAAATTTATGTTACAATAAGCTGTATTAGAAATATAAAACTGTTATATTTTGTTATGCAAAATCTTTTGTGAAAGGATTTTTTATATGAACGAAGTTAAAAAGCCGAACAAGCCGTTATTTTTCTATTACGGCATTGCGCTGCTCGTCATCGTTCTTTTTAACCTGCTTCTGATGCCGCGCATAGCGGAAAAGCAGGTCAAAGAGGTCGATTACGGCACGTTTATCAAAATGACGGAGCAGAAAGAACTTGACGAGGTCGATATTGCGTCCAACAAGATAGTTTTTTCCGACAAGCAGGGCAACCTTTATAAAACCGGTTATATCGGCACGGACGATGAACTTGTTTCCCGTCTCGAAGCGTCGGGCGCAAAGTTTTCGACGCAGATAATCGAAGAGACTTCGCCCATCGTAAGCTTCATCGTTTCATGGGTGCTTCCCATCGTCATTTTTGTTGTTCTCGGGCAGCTTATGTCCCGCTGGATGATGAAGAAAATGGGCGGCGGCGCAGGCTCGATGATGTTCGATATGGGCAAGAGCAATGCAAGAGTATACGTCAAGTCTTCAAGCGGCATACGCTTTGATGACGTTGCGGGCGAGGACGAAGCGAAAGAAAACCTGGCCGAGATAGTGGAATATCTTCACGACCCGAAAAAATATACGGAAATAGGTGCGTCGATGCCGAAAGGCATATTGCTCGTAGGCCCTCCGGGCACGGGTAAAACAATGCTTGCAAAAGCCGTTGCGGGCGAAGCGAACGTTCCGTTCTTCTCAATGAGCGGTTCGGAGTTTGTTGAAATGTTCGTCGGCATGGGCGCTTCAAAAGTCCGCGACCTGTTCAACCAGGCAAAAGAAAAGGCTCCGTGCATAGTATTTATCGATGAGATAGACGCGATAGGCGGCAAGCGCGATTCGCGCATAGGCGGCAACGACGAGCGTGAACAGACCCTGAACCAGCTGTTGACGGAAATGGACGGTTTTGAGGGCAACACGGGCGTTATCATTCTTGCGGCGACGAACAGACCCGAATCTCTCGACCCCGCGCTGACGCGTCCCGGACGTTTTGACCGCCGCGTTCCCGTTGAACTGCCCGACCTGAAAGGCAGAGAGGCTATTCTGCGCGTTCACGCCAAAAAAGTTAAGACCGAACCCAATATAGATTACTCCGCTGTTGCGCGTATGGCTTCCGGCGCATCGGGCGCGGAACTTGCGAACATCGTCAACGAAGCGGCTCTCCGTGCGGTTCGCGACGGCAGAAACACCGTTACCCAATCCGACCTCGAAGAGAGTATAGAAGTCGTTATCGCGGGCTATCAGAAGAAGAACGCGATACTCACGGACCACGAAAAACGCATAGTGTCGTATCACGAAATAGGTCATGCGCTTGTGGCGGCAAAGCAGACGCAGTCCGCACCCGTTCAAAAGATAACCATTGTTCCGAGAACGTCGGGCGCGCTCGGTTATACCATGCAGGTGGAGGACGGCAACCATTACCTCTGGACGAAAGAGGAAATGGAGAACAAGATAGCCACGCTCACGGGCGGCAGAGTTGCGGAAGAGGTCGTTTTCGGCTCGATAACCACTGGTGCATCAAACGACATCGAACAGGCAACGAACCTTGCGCGCTCCATGATAACCCGCTACGGCATGAGCGACGAGTTCGGCATGGTTGCGCTTGAAACGGAGACAAATCAGTATCTCGGCGGCGACACCCAGCTTTCCTGCTCGGCGGAAACGCAGCGCGAAGTGGACAAAAAGGTAGTTGACCTTGTTAAGAAGCAGTATGCGAAAGCGACGCGGATAATCACCGAAAACCGCGAAAAACTCGACGAGCTTGCCAAGTTCCTTTATGAAAAGGAAACTATCACGGGCGAAGAGTTTATGCAGATCCTTGATAAGTAATTCAGCGGCTGTCGGCGAATAAAACGGGACAAAAAAGTTTTCGGCACTTCGGGTATAAGAGTATTGCGGTTCAATCCGCTTATCCCGTAAGAAAGGGCGGACGGTATCGGCGTATGAAGACCGTCTGCCCGTTCCGGATATGCTCTGTTCCGCGGCTCTGAAAAACCATAAATGAATATGAAAACGTCCGTCGGGGTCCGAAAGGAGTTCGGCGGGCGGCAAGAGAGGAATATGAATATGGCAACCACTTATGTATTTTTTAACCCGCTTGCAGGCAACGGCAAGTGCGGCGACAGCGCAAAGGGGCTGACAAAAGTTGTAGGCGAGGGCGCGGTCTTTTGCAACATGACCGACGAAAGCGTTTACGAGAGCACTCTTTTTTCCCTTGCGCCCGATGACAAACTCATCGTCTGCGGCGGCGACGGAACGCTGAACAGATTTATCAACTTTGTCGGCAACCGCGACCTCGGACACGATGTTTTCTACTGTCCGCTCGGCTCGGGCAACGACTTTGCGCACGACCTCGGCAAAACTGCGGACGACGAACCGTTCGACATCACCGAATATCTTAAAAATCTGCCTACGGTCAGCGTAAACGGCAATACATACCGCTTTATCAACGGCATCGGCTACGGTATCGACGGTTATTGTTGCGAAGTAGGCGACAAAATGCGCGGCGAGGGAAAGAAAGACATCAATTATGCGGGAATAGCAATTAAGGGGTTGCTGTTCCACTACAAACCGACAAACGCGGTCGTTACCGTTGACGGTGTTCGTCACGAGTTCAAAAAAGTATGGCTTGCGCCTACGATGAACGGCAGATTTTACGGCGGCGGTATGATGCCGACCCCCGAGCAGGTCAGAAACGGCGGCAAACTTTCAACGATGCTTTTCCACGGTTCGGGCAAGATAAAGACATTGGCTATCTTCCCGTCCATTTTCAAGGGCGAACACGTCAAACACACGGACTGTGTGACCGTGCTTGAAGGCAAGACCATAACCGTTGAGTTTGACAGCCCTCGCGCGCTTCAAATAGACGGCGAGACCGTTCTCGGCGTTACGTCCTATACCGCGACCGCGTTCGGCGCGAACGAACCCGCAAAAGAAGCGGCAACAACTGCCGCAGAATAAACAAAAAGTTTATCTGAATATAAAATCATACCCGATAGGGTATAAAACGCATTGAATTTGTGCGAATTATACCTTATCGGGTATAGTTTTGAAAAAAACGTCGGAGAAGCAGAGAAAAACGCTGCGCCGCTCGACCCGCTCCCGTTCATGGGGCTTTTCGCTGTGACCAAAGCGGCGCCTGACAAGTACGCATACTCTCTTTGTATGGAATTGCGGCTGCTCGGCTCGCGGCGCGTTGATGCTGCTCGAATTTCGGAAAATGTGGTATATCTTGAACTTTTGCGCAACGGCTATGATGTTTATGTGGGCAAGATCGACGAGTTTGAGAAAGATTTTGTTTCTCAAAAAGGGAAAGAGACGCTGTATTATCAGGTCGCGCTGACCGTTCGTGACGAAAATACTCTAAAACGCGAATTGCGTCCGCTGACCGCCGCCAAAGACCATTATCCGAAATTTGTTTTGACGCTTGACGATGACCCCGAAATGCAATATGACGGAATAAGTATAATGAACGCGCGCGATTGGCTGTCGGAAAAAACAGATTGATATAAGGTCGGAACATATTTTAAGCGTATATGATGACGGAGAATTCTTGCTCGGTGATTCTCCGTCTTTCACAATATGATTCCGAATAAGTTGAGTATCAATAATGTTTAATAATAATATTTCATCGTTCATTCGCATATAAATCTACAAAAATATGCGGAGTGTGCGGCATGGTCGAAATTCTTGAAAAAATCAGTCGTGCGCTGTGGGGCGTGCCGCTCACGGCGCTTATTCTTTTTGCGGGTGTTTTTCTGACTGTCGCGACGGGTTTTATTCAATTCAGGGGCTTCAAAAAGGCGTTTGCGGGCGTGTTTCGCAAAGGGACGGGCGTCGGCGTTTCTCCTTTCGCCGCGCTCTGCACATCGCTTTCCGCCACGATAGGCACAGGCAACATCGTCGGAGTGACCGCCGCCGTCGTTTACGGAGGCGCGGGCGGGCTTTTTTGGATGATTCTTTGCGCCACGCTCGGCATGGCTGTTAAATTTTCCGAGGGCTTTTTTGCCGTGAAATACAGAAAGACCGACGCGTTCGGCGTTCCGTTCGGCGGTCCTTTTTTATATATGGAGCGCGGACTTTCACAGCGCTTTCCGCGCGCAAAAAAACTGCCGCGTGCGTTTGCCGTGTTCTTTGCGCTTGTCTGCGTCGTCGGCGCGGTCACGGGGCTGGGAACGCTTGTTCAGTCAAACGGAATGGCTCTCTGCGTTCGCGGCATAGCGGGCGCGTTCGGCAAAGAAAAAAGTTTTTCCGTTTTCGGCGCGTCCGTGCCGCTTTCCGTTGCCGTGTTTGCCGTTGTTTCCACATTTTTGGCGGCGGTCATAATCTTCGGCGGGCTGAAAGGCGTCAGCACGTTTTCCACGGTTGCCGTGCCTGTTATGGCGGGCGTGTACATCGTGCTTGCACTGTGCGTCATCGGCTGCAATCTCTCGGCGCTCCCCGCCGCCGTCGGGCGTATCTTTGTCGGTGCGTTTGACCCGTCCGCTGCGGTCGGCGGTACGGTCGGTTACGGTATCTCCCAAACCGTGCGTCTCGGCGTTTCACGCGGCATATTTTCAAACGAATCGGGCGTCGGCACAGCGCCGATAGCCATTGCCTGCTCGGACGGAAAAGACCCTCGCGAACAAGGGCTTGTGGCTATGCTCGGCACGTTTTTCGACACTCACGTTATCTGCCTGCTGACCGGGCTTGCCGTGCTTGTCACGGGTGCGGATATGCCGCTTTCGAACGGCTCAAAAACTCTTGAAGCCGCCGACCTCGTAACCTCGGCTTTCACCAAAGGGCTTGCGCCCATGTTCGGCGAAAATTCCCCGTTCGGGCGCGTTATGCTCGGCGTATGCCTGATACTTTTTGCGTTTACAACGGCTGTCGGTTGGTGCTTTTACGGCGAACAAAGCCTGCGCTATCTCTGCGGAAAACGCCGCCGCTTCGGGCTTTTTCTGACGCTGTATCGCCTTGCTTACATCTCCTTTGTATTTCTCGGTGCATTCGTTCCCGTCCGTGTCGCATGGGACGCCGCAGATATGTGCAACGCGCTTATGGCGTTTCCGAATGTTATAACGCTGCTGTTGCTCGCGAAACAGGGGTTTGATTCGAGATAAAAACTGTCGGCTTTGACTTACAACTCTATAAAATTTTGTGATATATACTTTTGCTTGCAAAATATGGGGTTCAATTTAATAAAGAACTGCTTTTGCGGCTGATTCGGAGATATAAATTCCGTGATATGGATTTTCCGTATGATAAAAATTTAAATATGTTGACAAAAACATTAAACGGTAGTATAATACCTGTGAAAATTAAAAGTTTTCGTCTGCGGGCGAAAACAAAAGAGGTATAAAAAATGAAAAAAACACTTTCCGTGCTGCTGACGTTTGCTCTGGTACTTTCTCTTGTTCCCGCATTCGCCGTGCACTTCTCCGCAAAGTCCGTCGGCGCTTGGCAATATGACGTGAAAAACGGAACAGCCGTTATTACGGATTATTACGGCGACGTTGCAGGCGATATCGTTGTTCCGTCCACGCTCGGCGGATACACCGTGACCGTGATAGGCGATTCCGCATTTTTCAACCGCTCGGCTATGACCGGGATAACTCTTCCCGACAGCGTGACGGAGATCGCGTGGGGCGCGTTTAAGGCTTGCTCTGCTCTTTCTTCGATAACTCTGCCCGACGGCTTGACCTCTATTGCTCCCGAAGCCTTTCAGGGTTGCGGCAGTCTGACAAGCATAAATATACCCGCAAATGTGACGAATATAGGAGCGGGTGCATTTTCCGATTGCCCCTCTCTCGAAAGCATTACGGTTGACGAAAAAAATACATTTTTCAGTGACGCGGGCAACTGCCTTACGGAAATATCTTCCGGCAACCTTATCGCGGGCTGTGCTTCAAGCGTTATTCCGTCCGACGGCAGCGTGACTTCGATAGGCTCCTCCGCTTTTTGGGGCCGCAACAGATTGACGCAGCTGACTGTTCCCTCTTCCGTGACATGGATAGCCTCCTCCGCATTTGCGTACTGCCCGGGGCTGACCTCGATAACCGTTGACAAAAACAACACGGAGTTTTTCAGCGTTGACAACTGCCTTATTGAAAAATCCTCAAAAAAACTTGTCGTCGGCTGTAAGACAAGCATTATCCCGTCCGACGGCAGCGTGACCGAGATAGGAGCAAGAGCCTTTGCGGGCTGCACGGATTTGACAAAAATAAGTATTCCGGACAGCGTAACAAAACTCGGTGTTAACGCTTTCAGCGGCTCGGGACTTGCGGAAGTATCCCTGCCGAATATTACGGAAATCACCGACGGCGCTTTTTCGGCCTGCCCGAAGCTTACCCGTGTCAGGTTGCCGGACGGTTTGAAAAATATCGGTGATAACGCGTTCAATGCTTGCCCCGAACTGACCCAAATTTCGTTTCCGGCAGGACTGCGTCAAATAGGCAGATACGCATTTTACGGCTGCTCAAAACTGACTTTCGTAAAAATCCCCGACAGCGCAACGCAGATAGGAGCCTGCGCGTTTTTGAATTGCGCCGAACTTAAATTTGTACTCATCCCCGCAAGCGTTGTAAACATAGGCAATTCCGCATTTGACGGCTGCGACAACCTGACTATATACGGCGTTAAAGGCTCTTACGCCGAAACCTACGCCAATGAAAGGGGCATACCGTTTGTCGAATACAGAGAACTTACGGATACGTCAAGCGGTGTGACCGTCGGCGGCGGTGTTCCCGAAAATGCGGAACTTTCCGTCGTTGTAAAAGAGCAGACCTCCGAAAAGGCGATGTTTGATATAAGCCTTGTCAAAGGCGGTGAAACCGTTCAGCCGAACGGCGCTGTCCTTGTGGCTCTTCCCGTTCCGCAGGGCATGAACGGCGCCGATATGCACGTTTACCATATCGCCGACAACGGCGCAAAAACCGATATGAACGCCGTATATTCAAACGGTTTTATGGTGTTTGAAACCGACCATTTCAGCCTTTATTCTATCGAACCGACCCTTAATATCGTTTACGGCGACGCGGACGGCAGCGGTGAGGTTGACATCACCGACGCCATGCTCGTGTTCTACCATGTTGCGAAAAAGGAACTGCTTCCCGAGGAAGCACTGGTGCGCTGCAACGTAAACGACGATAACGATGTGGACATAGCGGACGCCATGGCGATATTCTACTTCGTGGCAAAGAAGACCGATTCGGTAAGGCAGTAGTTTTGTCAGACCTGACTTAAATTTGAAAGTGCCTGCGGAAATTTTTCGCAGGCACTCTTATACTTTTTGAAAAACATATTCAGCCTAAGCCGGAAAAAGGCAAGTTTTTTATTTTAACCCGCGAGCAGTTTGCTTATCTGTTCGCGGAGTTTTTTTGCACTCATTTTGCCGCCGAGCGCTTCAAAAACGCTTTCGGGGCTTGCGCCGTTCTCTGCCAGACCCCGCTGTGCCGCTTCTTTTCTTGTCAGAATAACACCGTCCGCTTTCGGATCGAGCTCGAACCTGCGGCAGAGGTTTGCCGCAAGCAGAACGGCGGTCTTTACAACGTTTTCGGTGCGTACCGCCGCTTCCGAACGGCGGTATTTGGCAAATTCGCTTTTTTCGTCCCGTGCTTCGGGTGAGGGAAGCACAAGCGCTATGCCTATTGTGTTTTTGTCCGCCGAGCCGTTTGAATGTGCGGCAAAGCGTGTCGGCTGTGCAATGGCGTAAACTATGCCTTCACCGCAGATGTAATGATACGCCTTGTCCGCAAGAAAACCCTCCGTTCGTGCGGCGACCGCCGTCGCAGACCCCGTGGCGGTCTGTTCAAGATAGAAGATTATTCCCTTCGGCTCGATTTTACATTTTGTGTTTATCTTTGGGTTGCGTAACGCATACCGCGCAATTATTTTCATTTTCATATTCCTTTTTTGATTGCGGGGCTGTAAAAAACTGCAAGTTTTTTACAGCCCATGATTGTTCCGACGGCTTTTTCGGTGAATACGGCGGCTTGCCGCTTCCGCTTTCGCTTCGCGGCTTCGCCGCCGCTCAACTCACCCTCGACGGTGCCTCGGGCGGTCTCGCGGAGAAGCACACAATATGTCTGAAATAATATATAAATCAATATATTTTTTATTTTCATAACCTTGTGCGGCTTAAAAAATCCCCTTTTGCCGCCCGATATACCGTGTCGCGTGAATTTATTCGGGTTTTGAATACCCCATGGCTCTGTCGCTGTCCGTCACTCCTGCGGTCGTCGGGTCGTTGACCACGCCGAGAATCGCAAGCACCGCAAACACGGCGTTGATAACCGCCGCTATCTGCTGATTGAGCACCACAAAGTCCCACCGATAGCCGAACAATGCGGCGACTGCCTGAACCACAAGCAGAAGCGCAGGAATAAGTGCGAGCCAAAATGCCTTGTTTTTGATTCTTACCAAAAGGTTTATTTTCATCAAAGTTCAACTCCTTTATATTTACTGGTGCAATATTAAATTGTTGTTAAAACTCGCTTGCAGAGAACCTGATCACGTCAAGTCCTTCCGCCGCGGTATAAAAGGTGTGTTTGAACTCTTTTGAATTGACCTCAAACGGCAGCGTTGCCGTCACCGTGGCAAGAAGATTGTTCTTTCCCGTCTCATCGGCAAATCCGAACAAATCAAACGCGTAGCAGCGGTCGCCGTATCCCGTGCCGTCCGTGCCGCCGTCGGGAAGATATATCTTTGTGCATCCGTCGGAGACTTGCGACGTGTTTATTATCAACTTGTTTTCGGTTTCGCTTTCTCTCGCCGTGCGTAGATCTGCCGCCGTCCATACAAGACCTCCGTCTGCAAAAGTCCAGTCCGAGAACCCGTTAAAACTCTTTCGGGTGTTTAAGCCGCGCAATCTGACGACTTTTGCGCTTGAAAACAGGAATGTCCTCTGCTTGCTTTCGTCGATATCCGAGAACATGGAAACGCCGTCGAACCCGTCTATAAGCAATTCAGTAAAAGATCCGCCGCTTATTTCGCTTCCGAGCGAAAGAGACGCCGCGAACTTTACGATGGAATCGCCCTCGAAGGAGAACCCTGCCCCCGTCGCGCTTGTCGTTCCCTTTCCGTTCAGAATGGCTTTAAGCGTAAGATTTGTCTGTGGGTGATTATAATCGAAGTCATAGCGGAGATAGCGGGCGGAATATCCGTTCCCGTCCTTTTTTCGTTCGCTTTTTCTTTGATAGAGCGAAAACGACCTGTCGGTTTCCGTATAATCGTCAATCCACAACAGATAGTCCGCAAGCGCGGCATCGGATTTCAGTTTATTTTCTACGATGCTTACTTTTTCAAGTGCTGTTCCAAACTGAACGGTTAAGGCATTGATTTTATCGATTTCATCGGCAATTTTATTGTCTATGTAGTTTCGCGGCACCAAATCATTTATCTTATAGGTTTTGTAGGTCTCGTCATAACCGCAATCGATAGAACCGTATGAAATTTTATCCGAATTTACGGTGCGACAAAGACTCATGTTATATTTATCACAGTCTGCTGTTTTCAATCCGGTCGAAGTATCCCAAAATGCAATATTCTTACAGTTTATCAATGAAACAAATCTTACCTTTACCGGGCACAAATATAACATGGACGCCGAACTGCATTGAACCAATCGTACCGAACCGCCCGTTAAATAGTCGTCGAATTTAGTATCAAAATTACATTGATTGAATTCTATTTGAGATGCGCTTCCGAATAAACCTGCCTGATCTATTGTCCATATACCGTAAGTGTTATCCGACCGCAATTTCCAATATTTCCAGTTTCTTGTTTTGAAATTATATTCCCAGTCAGCCTCGTCGGTGTTATCCGGGCTTACCTGTATTCTTTCGTAATATTTATCGGGTTCCCAGTTTTGAACGGCTGTCAGTCCGACATATTTCGCTTCTGCCGAACTTGTTTTGGACGAGTATGTATAGTAATTACCGAAATTCTCTGTCCAATCCTCGGGTTGAGACGTCAGAACATTGAACGTGCTTGCTTTACTGTATTCGGAGGGAATGAATTCCGGTCCGGGCATTGCGGGATATATATCGCATTGATTATAAGCGACATTTACATTTATATCATAAGCATTTGAATTCGGTCTGGTTTTGCAGTTGTGATATGTTATTCTCGGAACTATATTATTGTCCTTAACATATTTTGATGTGCGCTTATATATATTATTTTCGACTTTACCGGTTATAGTTCCGTGATACGCAAAATAACAATCGGAAAATGTTATATCAAGTTTCTTGGGGAATTTTCTGTGTTTGAGAGTGTCCCACTCACCGGTAAACAGCCCGAATGTTGTTGTACAATAACCGCCCGATACGTTTGCCGTATCGGCAAGGAAATAAAATGCGATATTGTCGCCCAAATTTGTTGCGTTTACCGATTGACAGCTCCACAACCCACCCTCATAAGTGTCGATAGAACCTTTAACGGGATATTTGAAATAGGGATAAAATTTCGCGGTCTCCAATACGGTATCATCCGCATCCGCTTTATCAACGTTTACATAGTCATTGAACAGATTAAACGATGAGCCCGCATATATCACGTCGTGAAGATATACGTTTTTCAGATCGGAATTTTTGCAATAAGAATTTATACTGCCTGTAAAGTTCGACATATCTATGCCGTGACATTCAAACGAGCATTCGTCAAACTTGTTCGGACAGGGCAACCACATAAGTTCCTTACCCATACAGTCGTTTATTGAAATGTTCTTAAAGTAGGTTGAACCGTCTATATTTCTGACAAGGTTGGGAAAGTTTATGTATTCTCCCGCGCCGTCATCTTTTGCCGAGATCTGATATATTCCGTCAAATTTAACGTTTTCAAGATATAAGTCGGCTTCTCTCAAATGGATAAGCGGGTCGGAATATAACAAATCTGTCGCTGTGCTTGTATATAGCGGAGAAGAACCGTGAAAATCAATATTTTTTACAGTCAGTTTTACGCCTGTATCTGATACCGCCTGTTTTAATTCTTCCTCGTTTGAATATTGCTGCGAGACGGCGTTGCATTGGAACATTGTATAATGCGAACTCAATACTTTTTCCTGCGTCTCCTGAATAATATCTTTATTCCCGGTAGATTTATTGTATTTATGCGTCGGTATTCCTGTGCGATAAATCACATCAAAAACTGTGTTCGCTTCACCCAGAAGCGTAAGAGTTCTCGGCATATTTATCTCTTTGAATGTGTAATGTCCGGCAGGGAAAAACAGTGCAGTTTTTTCATCTGTTATTCCGTTTATTATTGTTTGAAGCGCCGCCGAGCAATCTACGGCATCTTCAAACGTTTCGGCAGGAATTATTCCTTTTTTCGAAATGTCCGTTACAGTCAGTTCCTTGTCGATTTTTTTGTTAAGCGCCGCAGTTATAATTTTATTTTGAACGGGGTTTTCACTTGTTTCGGAAAGTTCACCGTCAACAACGCCTGTGTCGCTTATACCGTAAGTTTCATTGCTTTCGTTTATTTCACGGATCGAATCCGCAGGTTTTTCAAGATTGTTTTCCTTATAAAATTGTAAACTCATATTTTTTGTCTCCTTTTATCTGTATTTTTGATTTTTAAGTTATTGTTTTATCTTTTATATATATTTTTCATGTCTTAAAACCGTTTTTGATTTTTTTCACCTCTTTCGTCGTAACCCTTACCCACTTGTCGTGAATATACGAGTTCTGTTTCAAATCGTTAGTGTAATGGTCGTAGACCTCATGGGCATACTCCCATTCAACCTCGTCCTTAACGTAACCCTCTTCGAGATCACGCATAAAACTTATCAGATAGGCGCGGCATTCGCGTATATCGAGTTCATCAAGGCGGTGAAAGAACTTTTTCATCGTTCGCGCAATGAACGCCGAAATAATTCCGAGCGCCGTTACGGTGCTTGCGACCGTTATTATTGTGGAGGCTATATCCGTCATCCGCTCACCACCTTCATCCTCAATTCTGAAATCGGAACAGAACTGTTCAGTCTGACCCACAGCGTCGTCGAAGAAAGGTTCTTATATACGATAGACCCGACACCGCCTTCGGGTGATAAGACGTTGCCCAAAGCATATCCTATTTTTGAATTTGAGTCGAATGGTATTTTTCTTTCGGTTGTCACGAAAAATGAAGAGATTATCCCCGTGCTGCACACACGCAAAGTCTCACCGGCGGGTAATTCGATAAATCCTGTGCAATACCTTATAAGTTCCACATCGTTATTAGGTGTCAGCAATGCGTCTGAACCCCATCGATGTTCGTCCGTTTGCGTAAACGGTGTTCCGTCGGCATTGACGCCCGACATTGCAAGAGCGCTGTCTCCCCAATAGTCTGCGACCGCCGCGCTCATTTGCGCAACGGTATATGTTCCCGTTTCGCCCGTCAATTTGCGTATGCCGTCCGCTATCGCCAGAATATCGCTTTCCTCATAGAGTTTATTCATCAGTATTCCACCCCGTTTCCGTTCGGCAACGCCGCAATAACGGCGTTTACAAGTTCCTGCTTGTCCGCTTCGGTGAAATAATCCGTTCCTTTTATGGGCGTTTTTCCGTCCGCGCCTTTCGCTCCCGTGTCGCCCTTGTCACCCTTGTCGCCTTTTATGCCTTTTGCCGAAACGCCCGTGTCTTCCGTGCCGATGACCCAGTTACCGCTCTCGTTTATCGAGGGCGTCGTTGCGGCTGTCTTTTCTTTGACATATTTGCCGACCCCATACGACGACGGAATTTTTACCATTCCCGTAATTGTATCATCAAGCGTTGAACCGTCACTCTGAACAAGTGTATAACCCGTCACCCCGACCGTGCCCGGTGTTGAACCAGGGGCTTGGTATGTCTGAAACAACAAACCGGATTTTTTCAAATCCGCATCGGACAGTCCGAGTGCGTTTTTGAGTTTCTCTTTCAAAAGTTTGGTGCTCGGAACGCTGTTGTCCGTCGGCGAAGCCGGCATTTCGGCATCTATTCCGACCGTGCCGTATATTCCGCTCATATACTTTCGCACCAAGCCGTTGCTCGTCGGCTCGTCAACCTTTTTGTCAAGCGCCGCTTTAATTGCCTTGTTCTGCACGGGATTTTCCGACGTCGCGGACAACTCCGCGTCAACGGCGGTCTTGTTCGCGCCCTCTTCCACTCCGTCGAGTTTATCTTTTAACTCCGTTGTGAAGTCGTTTGCGGAAAGCCCCTTGCCGTTTTCTTTATCCACCTTGTTCTTGAAGTTTGAGTAAACGTTTCCTTCGACCTCTGTGATTTTTGCGTCTATCCTGTCAAATTCTTTGGGCACGGTTTCTTCAAGGAAAGACTTTGCACCGTCTGTATAGTCGTTCGTCGAAAGCTCTTTGCCCTCGATTTTGTCCACCTTGTCGCGCAGAATGTTTCCCACGGTCTCTATGCAGTCCTCCAAGTCCGCCTCGTCCGCTTTTGACGGAATAAGGCTCACAAGCGCCTTGTCCGCGTCCGTGTAGTCGTTGGTGCTGCCCACTCTCACATATTCGCCGCCGCAGAAAGCCTTGAAGCCCTCCTCGTCCTTTTTCAGCACAGTCACCGCTGTTTCGTCCGTGGTCGTAAACACGCATTTGTGCGTCGCGCCCGCTTCATCCGCACCCTCTGCGGGAACGGCTGCCGAATAAGCCGAGCGTATGACGGGCAACGTCGCCGCGTTGGTCGTTATCAGGTCGTCCGCAAACACAGAGACCAGAATAACGCCCTCCGTTTCGTAAAATTCATTCGGCATTGCAATCGGCTCTGCGTCTATCGGCAGATAAACGCTCTTCACTCCCGCTTTTTCCAACTGAACGTATCTTGCCGCCGCTGCGGGTTCGTTGAACTCAAACGCAAGCCTGTACAGGTTTCTCGACCCCGACAAAAGCGCCGCCGTCGCGTCCGCCGTCACCGTCTGTCCGTGAATCGTTATCTTTATATCTTTTGTTTTCATTTCTTATCTTTTTCCTCCGACCTGTTTTGTTTTTCTTGCACTCAAAACCACCGCGCCCACACCGATTTTCCCGCGCCCTTTTATGACCGCTCCGAACCCGTGCGCCGCTTCCGCGGTCGGTCTGAATGCGAACCGCCCGCCTCTTCCGTATATGTTTACTTCGTATTTTTCCGTCTGTTCCGCCGTTCCGTTCGGGTCGGGCACGATATACAGTTTTACGTCTCCGTCCGCATAAAACGCACAGCCCCGCTTTGACAGTCTTTTCAGCCTTGTTCTGTCCGAAAACTCCGTCTCCGCCGTCTCCAAGCACGGTTCTATGGCTCGTTCGGCTTCCGTTCCCGCATAGTCTTCGCCCGCATCCGCGCCCAGATATTCAACCGAAATTTCTCCGTCAGCCGTGCCCGAAAATACCGCCGTTCTGCCGTTTTTTTCCGTTCCTATACCGCAAACCGCAAACGGAGCGTCTCCGCCGGGGGAAGCGATGTTCGTCCACCGAAACCAACCGTTTTCTTTCGCTCCCGTCCGTTCGTTCTTCGCTCTCGCAAACGAAACAAACAGATCCGTTCCCGTCAAAAGCGCCGCCATGCCGTTTATCTCGGTCAGCCTCGGCGTTCCCGTTTTTTTGCGCAGTATCGGGTCTATACCCGCCGACGCCGCTTCAAGTTCCGCCGTTCCGTTAGCCGTTGCTGCGGTTATCCTTTTTACGCCGTCCTCCGAAACGAACAGGGGAGAGCCGAGATGTCTTGCCGTGTTGCCCACGCCCGTCACGCCGCAGTCGTAAAGCCCGTATTCCGCAGGATATTCTTTGCCTACGACGTCATCGGAGACCGTGCGCGGATAGTGGAATCTTATCAGCGGAGCAGCCGCTCCCGCACGCTCCGTCGCCGCAAGGTATTTGCCCACTTCCGCCAATGCTTCCGTTCCCTCCGAACCGTGGCAGACCGCATTCTCCGCAAAGAAAAACGGGTCGCCCTCCGCCGAATATATTATTCTCCCGCTCGCGTTTTTGTCCGCCGCCGCGCAAAGAAACACACGCCCGTCAAACACCGTTCCCACCGCTTTGCAAAGCGGCTCGCACACAGCCCCCGACATGACAGGCAGGTAACACAAAACCGTTATTTCACTGCCTTTATCGGGTATTGCGGGAAGCGACACAGACGCCGCGTCCGCGTCCGAGAGCGCACGGAATTTTTCCGCTCCGCCCGTCACATAAACGCACGATATTGCTTTCGCTCCGCTCTTTCCGAGTGCAAACGTCTTGCTCTCTCCGTTCGCCGCAACGCTTATGCGAAAACACGGCGAAAGCATATTTTTTCGCCCGACATATTTTCCTTTTTTGCTCAAAAACGGCGCGTCCCTGTCCTCTATCGCGTTGAACTTTGAAACCGAATCAACGGCTTTCATTCTCGTCAGCGCGTCCGTCTGCGAATAAACGCTCACACCGTTTTTTCCGAAGCGGAAAACCCCGTTTTTGTCATAGACATAAAGCGCTTCGTCAAAATCCACCGCCGCGTCGCCCGAAAGCGGTGCGCTGTCGCCGATACGCGACGTAAGGGAAGAGGTCAGCACCTTGTAATCCGCGTCCGACACAAGCTCGCCCGCCTCGTATTTCAGCCCGTTCACGGCGGGGAAACACAGCCATTCAAGCATATATGCGCCGAGCCTCAACAGCACCCTGTCGCCCACCGAATAGACCCCGAACGCGCCTTTTGCCTTATCCACGGGCTTTTTGAACGTTCCCGCGTGTATCAGCGCAGGACGTGTTTTCAGCCGCCCGCCGCACGGATAAAGGTCGTCTGCAACCGCCGCCCTGTCTGCGTCTATGTCCGCTCTCGGCGCCGCCGCGTCAATGCCCTTTATGTCCGAAAACTCTCTTGTTATGTAATTTTCGCTCGCCATATCACAGCCACCCCGTCGTTATTTCCCATGCGTCCGAACCGCCCGCGTCCTTTGCCGCGGCTTTTTTCAACTCTCGGAATTTTTCCTCATACGCCGCCGCGCGCTCCGGTTCGTCGTCCGCATATATTCTTGCCGCCACTCCGAGCGCGATAAGTCTCTGCGCCGCTTCCGAAATGTCCGGTTCAAAATCAAGGTCGTCCTCGGACTTTATAAGCGCGGGATTTTTTATGTAATGCACAAAGAATTTTCCGACCGCCGCTTTCGGCAAACGCAGCGTCTGCGGCGTTTCAAACTGCCAGCCCTTGACAGAAAATCCCGTCTCCGTGTCCCGCACCGGTATCTCCGCAAAACGCATAAACTCGCCGCCGAGCATTTGCCCGATGTCGAACTCCGTTTCGTCCTCAACGCTTTTTCGCTCAATCACCAGACGCCTCTCAACAGGCGCGACCGTCGCCGCCAACTCAAACAGCACATCGTTCACGTCCTCCGCCAGCGTATCCCCGTATTCAAGCGCAAAGTCCTTTTCCGTCAGATACCCGAGTTTCCTTATCTGCTCCTTTATTGTCCTATATGTCATATACACCTCCGTTGAATGTAAAATAGTATCAGCCTGTGTTTTTTCTCAAATCAACCGCTTTTTTTCTGCCTTTAATACGCCGTGCGAAAGTTCGCGCATACGCGCAAACCGCACATTGCTAATCGCAAAAACTGCTCACTGCGCCCGGTCTTTTTGCGATAAGGTCATATACACCTCCGTTGAATATAAAACAGTATCAACCTGTATTTTTCCACTTATATCTTTGCGAAGAAACCGCCCGCGGCGCGGTCGGCAGGGGAGCCCAAGCGCGCCGCAGGCGTTACCGCATTCAAAAAACAACGAAGTTGCAAAAACCTTTATGCGGCAAAGGTTTTATTTTCAGCCGCCGTTTACTGCGCCGCTTTACCGCATCTCAGGTCGCCGCCGACGGTCTTTTTGCCCGTCTTTTTCTTTTCAGTCTCGAAAAGCGCCTTGACGTACTGCGCCGCTGTATTCTTGATCTTGCCCGCATAAGTCTTTTCTTTCATCGTTTCCGACCTCCTTATTTCAGTTCCGTGCCGGTCGCCACGCCGCCTATCGCGAACGCGCGCCAGTCGTTGAAGCCCGCAGAAAATCTTGCGCGACCTCTCCAAACCATGTTCCAAGTCGCGGGGTCTTCGTCCGCTTTGAGCGTCAGCGGCTTTCTGTCAAACCAAACCGCGCCGATGTTGTCCTCGTTGTACTGCGAAGAAAGCACTATCCACGGGCTTGTTCCGTCCGCAGGCTGCCAGTACGGGTCAACAATAACGTTCCATCTGCCGAATTGGTAATTGAAGCCGTTGTTCGAAGTCGCGGGGTCTTTGTCCGCGCCTATGCACGCAAACACCGCCTTTTTCAGCGACATCTGATTGGGAATGACGATGGTATCGGGCACAACGCCGAGAATGTTTCCCTTATCGTCCTTGTAATTCTGCATCGCGGTCTCCACAAGTCCCAGTCCGTCCGCGGAAAACGCGTTTTTGTACATATTGGACTGTGTTGCCTTTGCGTCGGTTATCGAAGTGTGCGCCGTGTTGAAAAGGGGAAGCCCGTCGTTGCAGGTTGTCGAAAAAGTCTGACCTCTGAACGAAATGTTCTCGCCCGTCGCGCCCGTCAGAAGATTTGAGCCGAACAGCTCTCTCATGCGCAGATAGCCGGTGATGAACGCCGTAGGCTTCTTGCGCAGATTGATTATTTTAGCGTCGTCGAGCATCTCCTCGGTTATCGTAAACTCGCTCTTAAACGTAACGTGCGTCAGCGTCTTGGAGTAACCCTCCTGCCAACTCTCCGCAGGGAACGCCGCGCCCTCGTCAACGGGCTTGAACCCGTCCATGGAAGTCATCGACGTTATCTTCTCCGCAAACGAGGACGAAGTGTCCATGTTGAATATCTTCGGAAGTATGGACTGCTTCTCAAACGCCTCCGCCTTTTTCTCTATCATCATTTTGATGGGTTCGTAGGACTGCCCGTAAACGGAATTGTTCAGTCCCGAACTCTTGCTGAATGTAATGTTAGCCATAATTTTGAAAATCCTTTCTTGTTGTGATTTGTTGTATGTTTTAATATGTTAAATTGGTTTTTTCTCAGGCAGAGTATACTCTCCCGACAAAATCGGCAACGGTTTTGTGTATACTCGAACCGTGTTTTTCCTCCGAACCTTCGATTGCAAAGTGTCGTCGGAGAGGTGAGCGGCGGCGCAGCCTGTCCAAAATCTTTGTAACTCAAAGATTTCTTCCGCGCCTTTATTGCTCCGTTTCGCTTCGCAGCGACCTGTTGTAATGCTCCCGTATCTCGCGGTCGCTCACGTTCGGCATCAGGCGTTTGTATTTCTCATAAACGCCTTTCGGCACTTCGCAAAGCGTCGATTGACTGCCCTCCGAACGGACGAGATGCGCCTTTGATACTGCCCTTGCTCTTGCGCGTGATTCCGCCGCACGGTCCGCCTCTGCTCTTATCTGTGAAATATGCGTCGCCGCATAAGCGTCCGCCGCGGAAAGCCCTATCTGTGCACCCGCCGCCATCAACTTCGCAAAAGCGTCTCCGAGTTCCTCAACGCTCGCCGCTCCGCATTGCGGAAAAACCCTTTTGATTTCGGACAGCCTGCGTTCGTTTTCCCTTGCCGTCTCCGCCGCAAGTGCGCCGTCATTTTCGCGCTCCCCCTGCGCCGAGCCGCCGTCGGTCACCTTTTCGCATTCGTCCGCGTCTTCCGCTTCGCTTTCGTCTTCACCGTCTTCGAAGAAGTCCTCTTCGTCAGTTCCGTCCGAACCTTTGCGTTCGTCCTCTTCTTCAACCGCTCCGTGAGCCTTTTCGGTGTCCTTTTCCTCCGATTCGTTTCCCGTCATCACCTTTTTCACGTCCTTTCGCTCCGTTTTGGCTTCATCTCGTGCCTTTTCCGCGTCCTTTTTCTCCGTTTCCGTTCCGTTAAACGCCTTTTCGGTGCAATTCCGCACCTCTTCGGCTTCCTCCGTCCTTTCAACGTCCTTTGCGCCGCTGTGCCCGACCGCCGCTTTTTCCTTGGCTTCCGCAACATATTCGCCGCGCTGCTCTTCGGATTCCTCTTTCGTTCGTCTCGCAAGCGCCGCCGCGCACCTTTTTCCTATGGCGGCTATCCTGCCCGCAAATCCCGTTCCGTCCATGTGTCTGTTCCGTCCTTTCTGTTTTACCGATGTCCTGTTCCGCTTCGCCCGCGGCGTCTGCCCGTTCCTTACTGTTTTTCAGATGTCTATCCGTGCTTTCGCCTCCTGTATAATGCCCCGCCGCCCGCTGCCATCTGTCTACTGTCCGCTGCCAACTGACCACTGACCACTATCCGTTGCCTGCTGACTTCTGCTCGGGCTTGCCGCTTTCCTCATCGGCACCCTTATGTTACCACGCTCAACCTCTCTGCGAACACCGATATTGTGACGCTTTTGTAAACTCGCCGTCCCGACAGCCGTCAAAAAACTTTTTTATTCGCTCTTGAATTTTTTTTCGCATTATGGTATACTGATATTTAAGAAAGGAAGTGAACGCGTATGATTCAAAATTACGAAATTATGAGCGGCGACACACTCGTTGCGCTCTGGGAAAACGGAAAATTCACCGTCGTTTGCAAAAAACTTCTGCCGCTTTATCTTTGCCGCGTTCACGATCCCGATATGTGGCTCGAAACGCGTGCGATAGACGGTCATCGCGCAAATTCCCGTCTGCTCAAAAAAGCGCTTCGCCTTGCCGAAAAGGACGACCTTTCAATCGTTATCCATGTCAACGGCGCAACCGTGACAGACAATTATTGGATTCGCCCGATAGGGTCTGAACTCAAATATTCCGACGTATGCTTCTCCGACGATTATTTTTCGACGCTTGCCTTAAAGGGCACTTATAATTCGTTCAACCGCGCCGCAAGCGCAAAAAACTCCCGAACCCCCGAATTGACGGCTGTCGGCAGTTTTGAAAAATGCTGGAAACTCTATGGCGGCAAGTGGGAAATGCTGAAAAGGGCAAATCACGACGAAATGTTCTCCGAACTGTTCGTCTGCCGTCTCGGCAAAGCGCTCGGAATGGATATGGCTGACTATTTTCGCGGTGACGGCTTTATCAGAACGTCGGATTTCACAGACGGCAAATTCAATTTCGAACCCGCATCCGCATTCATGGGTGACAACGAAGATTACTCCGACGTTGCGGCAAAACTTTCCGAACTTTGTCCCGATGCTCTGCCCGATTATGTAAAAATGATTTTTCTCGATACGCTTGTCGCCAACCCCGACCGCCACACGAATAATTTCGGATTGCTCCGAGACAGACAAAGCGGAGAACTTCTCCGACTTGCACCGAATTTCGATAACAATATGGCGCTCATTTCCCGCGGCTATCCCGCGCTTCCGAAGAAAGGCGATATGCTTGTCGAACTCTTCAACGACTTCATGTCCGCCCACCCCGAATACAAAAAGTTCATTCCCGCCGTATCGGAACAAACTGTCCGCGACTGCGTTCGCTCTCTGAACATGAAAGTCAAAACCGATTACATCGTTCGATTCATCACAGAGCGCTGCGCTTTGATTGAAAAGTGATCATATCCGAAGCCGCAGGACAATTTACTCAAAATACACAAAGAAGACATTACGTTTTTTGCAATGTCTTCTTTTTAATTTAATATCTTCCATTGGTGCTTTTGCAAAATATCTTTTTGATTTTTTACGCTTTCAAAAAACAATCGGCGGCAGAAATGCCGCCGAATTATTATTTTTCATCGTTTTTCGCCGTCAAAGATTTTCTCACGCTTGCCGCATTCGGATAATCCAACTGCTCCAACTGTTTCCAATAGGTCTCTATGGTTTTGCCGTCGTTTTTGTCTCCGAACGTTCCGTCCGCGAAATTGGTTCTGACTTCCGCCCACATCGCCTGCCTGTCGGAGAGAAGTGCCGCACTCGCAAAACGGCTTTTCCGACGTTTTGCGAACAGCCATGCGCGTGTTGCGACAGCAACAGTTTCGCGCGGCGTATTCAATCTTTACTGCGGGTGCTTTCGCAAAAAATCTTTTTATCTTTCACTTTTTCAAAGTAACATTCGGCGGCATTTCTGCCGCCGAATTATTATTTTTCATCGCTTTTCGCCGTCAAAGATTTTCTAACGCTTGCCGCATTTGGATAATCGAGCTGCTCCAACTGTTTCCAATAGGTCTCTATGGCCTTGCCGTCGTTTTTGTCGCCGAACGTTCCGTCCGCAAAATTGGTTCTGACTTCCGCCCACATCGCCTGCCTGTCGGAGAGAAGTGCCGCCGAGGAATCAACCTCAAAAATGTAATCGTCGTCATAGAACCATTCGCCGTCCGCGTCCCGTTCAAGGAAATCATAGCGGCAGAACACCTCGTCATGCTCGCGGCTGTCCTCTTCGCCGTAGGTTCTCGGTTCGTCCGCATACGCCAGCATATACTGAAAAATCGCTTTGAATAAGTCGCAATACGCCATGTTTTTCAGGCGAATTTTTGATTCGATTCGTCCTGCGACTTGCGACGCCGAAAACTGCTTCGCCGTGCCCGACATCGCCGTGTTGTCCTGCTTGCCTTGGTATGCGTCGGTTATGCCCAGCGTCGAACGCGCGTCCTCGTAATACTTGTCCAGCAACTGCAAGTCCTGTTGCACCGACGGTTGCAGGTTTATCGCGTCTATCATCGCTTTTTGCGCCGTGTTGTCAAGAAAAACGAGTTTGTCCTCTCTGTCCGACGTCTCTATGCGCACCCCACGCGGAAGCGTCAGCACGGAGCCGCCTTTAAGCAATTTTTCCTGTACCTTGCTGTAAAGTTTGTTGTGCGCTGTCTGCAAATCCGAGATAAGCCCGCAATCGCTCTCGCCGCCGAACTGCCCGTAAAGAGACACGTTTTTTCGCATTATCAGCGGAAATACCGTCGGCGTGTAATAGGGGAGAAACGTCCTTTTTTCAACCCCGTCCGCCGTCTCCGTTGCCGGGATAACGCTTCCGTCCGAACGTGTCAACGGCGCAAAAAGTTCCTCGCCGAAACTCTCTTTCGCAACCGTCGCCTTGCCGCCGCACGAGCATTTTTTGCCCTTGACTGCGTGTCTTGCTCCGCATTTCGGACACTCATATTCAAGCCTTGCACGGTATTTTTCATAGTCTTCCAAAACCGTGTTGCCCGCCCATGAAAATACGCCGAGAGTACCCTCCGCATTTATGTAATATGCCGTTATCTGCGTCACGATGTCCGTGTTTTCGTCACGGAAATCGTCTCTGTCCTCGTCCTCCACGACCACGCCGTAACGCCTGTTCAACCTCGCTTTCGTGTCCGTAAATGTCACAAAAACATAGTCCGCCGCGTCAATTTCCGCGACCCCTGCCTGCGGAATGACCTGTTTCGGGTGTACAAGCCTTGCAAACGGCTCACCGCAGGTCGTGTGCGTGTTTTTCGAACTGTCCCAGCCCACAAGGCGGAAACTCTGCCCGAGTATCTTCGTCATTCTGTCCTCTTCCGAGTTCGTTCGCTCCGGAGCGATCTTTCGCACCACGGCGCGCAGCATCGCCTCTATCGCTCTCGCGTTCTTTTCCTTTTTCTCCGAATGAATCGGGGACGACACTTTCGGCATCGGAATGGTGTTGTCGATTTGAGACTCAATGAGTTCAAACGTAAAGTTCCGCACTATCGCCGCGTTTTTGCCGCGCCTGCCGTCCGTCACTATCTCCTTGTCGCCCTTGTACTGCTTCGTCCAAGCGTCAAATTTTGCCAACCTTGCGGAATAATCCGCTTCCGCTTCAACAAAACGCTGCTTCCAAATTTCCAATTTTTCGTTCATGTAGTTCTCCTTGTTTTTTTATGTAAGTTACGGTTGCTTTTCTTGTTTTATATCCTGCAACCTGTTATCATTAAAACTTCTGTCTTTTTTGATTCTCGGCGAAACCACCTGCGGCACGGTCGGCAGGTGAGTTGAGCCGCGCCACATGCGTTGCTGAACCCGTAATAATGCGCTTGCGGGTCACAGCCGTTTCAATGCTCTCTTCGTCTCGACGTCTTCGTCGCTTTCGTCTCGCCGCCCGCGGTTTCGCGGTGTTTTTTACGGTGCTGCCAACTATAACATTGTAAAATATAATATATGGCTTTGGGGTATAAGTTCTCCGTTTTGCCTCCCGAGGCATCGTCGAAGGAGAGCAAAACGGCGGCGGAGCCGATTTCCGATAAAAGTATTCAACGCCGTTCCGATGATAGTTCCTGTATACTTGCATACCGTATACACTGCAAATATTATTTTGACGTCTTCGTCGCCTTCGGCTCGCCGTCCACGAGGTTCACGGTAATCACCGTCTCCGTGTTTCCGTCGTCGGCGCCGCCCTCTCCGAGCAGCCCCAGCACCGTATCGACCGCTTTTGAGTTGCCTTTGCGCGCCAATTCGTAAAGGTCATACACCAACACGGTTTTCATGTTTATGTCTGCCTTTTCCATGCCGCAATCCTGCAATTTTGCCAGAATATCCGCATTTTTAACGTCGCTTTTCATTATCTCTTCAAGAATCTGCTTAACCGTTTTCTGCGTCGGTTCTTCCGTCTTTTTTTTCCTCATAATTCATCTTCTCTTTCATTTCGTGTTTGGTTTTATGTCCTTTGTCTCTGATTTTTCAGCCGTGCCCGCATTGATATTTTTGATGCGGGCGAAAGTTGATTTTTATACGCCGTGCGATAGTTCGCGCATTCGCGCAAACCGTACATGGCTAATCGCAAAAACTGCTCGCTGCACTCGGTTTTTTTGCAATTGGATAGCCGCAATGATTTTTTGATTTTATCCGTCTCTCCGCTTCGCTTGCTCGCCGCCGATCAACTCCCGAAACGGCACTTCGCGCCGCCCGCGGTTTCGCGGAGATTCACCCAAGATAAAACAAATATGAATTTTATCTCATTTGTCGACACGTCTGTACAATAACTCCTTTTTTGTATACGTCCTGCGAATACACCGTTTTTGAAACCGCTTCCGTCCCGCAAACACTTCCGCTCTTCGCATATACCATACCACTTTCGTCCCCTCTGCGAACCCCGACATTGCAACTGTTTTGTGACATTGCCAGGCAAACACGGCAGAAACAACGCAGGACTGCAAAAAACTTCCGTCTTTTACAGCCCTGCCGTCCGTGATTATTCCGTTTTATCTCCGAGATGTTCCCGTCACCGTGAACAACGCGTAAAAATAGCCTTTTTCTTTCATCAAGTCGTCGAATGTTCCGAACTCTCCGACCTTGCCGTCTTTCATAACGAGTATTCCGTCAAATCTGCGCAGCAGCGTTTCTTCAAGCGCGTGCGTCACCGCTATGCGCGTTATGTCGTCAAGCGAAAGTATGGAGTAAGTGACCTCTGCCGTCGTCCGCCGCCCGGCACTCGGCTTCGCGCCGCCCGACAGCCCGATTTTGTGATTTTTATTGCCGCGCTTCTTGATTCTTTCGCTTCGCCGCGCCGCAACCATTGCCTGTTTTCAATACGATTGTATCACATTTCAAAGCCGCGGTCAACACACCGACGATACTGTTTGTCTAAAAATTTTTATACCGTAAGTATATGTTTGTCCTCTCTGCCTACTCCGCATTCTCTCTGCCGCGCAACTTTTTCTCAATCGGTGTTCGCAGCGGGGTAGGATATGGTATTCTGTTATCTGAAAAAGGTTCGGCGCGCGGCTGTTCGCAAAACGCGTTTGCCGCCGCTTTACAAAAAAAGGTCTCGGCTCACGGCTGAATGAAAAGACGTAAAACAGCCGCGGATATTGCCCTTGACCCGCCGAACCGCAAAAGGAGAAAAGAAAAATGCCGATAATCAGAGCAAAACACAACAAAGATTTCACCCAAATAAACAATGCCACCCTCCGCGAAAAGGTCTTGTCCCTGCGCGCCCGGGGTTTGCTGGCATATATGCTGTCCTTTCCCGACGAGTGGGCTTTTTCCGTAAATTCACTTTCCGAAAACTGCGGCGAAACAAGATACGCCATTCTTACAAGCATAGCGGAATTACGAAGAGAAGGCTTTCTTCGAATCAGTCAATCTCATACATCTGACGGAAAATTCAATGAAGTTACATACTTTGTCTTTGAAAAAAAATCGTTTGCCGTATCTGAAAAAAATGAGAAAAACGAAAATGCAAAAAATAATATTTCTCCGCAGTTCGAAAAACCGCAGTTCGAAAAACCGCAGTCCGAAAAACCGCAGTCCGAAATCCAAACCGATAAGAATAATGATATAAGAAAAATAAATAAAAGAATATCAAAAGAAAGAATACTGTCACAGAAAGAAAGTAAGCGCTCCGAAACTTTCGACGATATAATCGCCGCCGTTGCGGACGAATCCCTGAAAAGTGCGCTCGAAGAATATGTTCAAATGCGTTTTTACATCAAAAAGCCGCCCACGAACGCCGCATTAAAGCACTATATCGCCCGTGTTTTCGCCCTTTATCCCGATGACGCGGACCTGCGCCTGCAATGCGTCCGTCAATCCGTTCTGAACTCCCGTCCCAACGCTTTCCCGCTGCCCTCGGAAAACTCAAAACCGACCGCATCGCCCTCTTCGGCTCGTTCTTCCGCCGAGCGCCGCGCCCGTCACGCCGAATCCATGCGCGACTCCTGGCAGATAATCCTCTCCGACATCGAGGCAGAAAGAGAGGACGGGTGAACGCCCGTTTCCGGACAAAAAATACCCCTCAGACCGCGAATACTCACGCTCCGACGCGCAAGCTTTTTCAGCCTGAGGGATATGAAATTATTTCGCAAAGACTTTCTGTTGCTGCTTTTTTCGTTAAACCCGAAAAAACTCACGTTTTTCTGTCCGCCGCGCCTTTGGGGCAAAACTCTTGCGCGCCGCTCCGCCGTGGACAGAAGCCTTCTTTCGGTCAGCCCGTACCGGGTTCTTTTTCCGCGGCAGAGCCCGAATTTTTTTCGCACTCCGCGCAAATTCCCTCAAAAAACAAACGGTGCCGTATTATCCGGTACCCCGAATTTTCCTCCGTTTCCGCGTCAAGAAAAGGTTTGTACGAATACGGCGCGTCCGTGACCTTTTTGCACTTTACGCAGTATATATGATAATGCAGATCTGTGCGCAGATCATATCTGTCTGCTCCGGGAACGCGCACATGGCAGATGATTCCGTCCTCCGACAGACAGTTCAGATTGCGGTACACGGTTCCGTGGCTTATCTTCGGGTCGGTTGCGTGGACGTCCTCATATATCTGCTCCGCCGTCGGGTGGTCGTGTCTTGACCGCACCGCCTGCAACACAAGACGGCGCTGTTTTGTTTCTCTTCGGGTCATCATAGATTTCATCTCCGTATTTTTATAAAAACGCAGGGGCGGATTCCGGGTTTTGCCGTCGGCTGACAGAGTCTCAAAAATACCCGCCCCGCATAGGACAGGCAGGACGGATATTTTTTTGAGGCAGTCTGATTCTCAGCCGCCGATTTCTTTTTTACCGCGTCGCCGTCACGCCTTGCGGTACGGTTTTTTTACGTTCCTTTTTCAGTTACCTGTCGTCGCTCTGCCACAGTCCGTGCAGATTGCAGTAGGCATATACCTCCCGCACCTCATCGCCGCCGCTCAAGGCAAACCCGACCGCCGGTTCTCCCGTCGGACACAGTTCCTTGCGCTGATTGCCGAACTTGGATCGCAAGGATATCCATTCGATATGGTGTTCCTCGCTCATCGGATGCGGCAGAGCGCCGACACTCACTTCGACAACGCCGTTCTTAACCATATATACCGGCGCGTGCTTTTCGCTCGAAACGTCAACCGTGCGCGGAACGAGTTCTTTCATAAACTCTTCACAGCAGACAACGTCAACGCCGCTCTCTTTAACAAAAGCGACAATGTTTCCGCAACGGTCGCAGATAAAAAAACGCTGTTTCATCTCGGTATCCTCCTTTACGCGATTTCAAAACGGTGTTCGTCCGCGGAAAGAACAGATGCGATTTCCGACGCGGAATTTCCCGCGTATATTATCGCGGACCCGCGGAACCGGACCTTTTTCATCCTCTGTCGCCGACGGCGCGCGGTAAAGTATCAGTGGTTTTCCGAGTAAAGTTCAAAGTAACTCTGCGGATGGTCGCACGTGGGACATACACAAGGCGCCTCTTTTCCTATAATGACATGCCCGCAATTGCGGCATTCCCACACCGTGACTTCGTTCTTCGCAAACACTTCTCCTCTGTGAATATTGCGGAGAAGCGAACGGAAACGCTCCTCGTGAAGCTGTTCGACCGCGGCAACCGAGCGGAAACGTTCCGCAAGTTCGTAAAAGCCTTCCTCCTCGGCTGTCGCTGCAAAATTTTCGTACATAGCCGTCCATTCGTGGTTTTCGCCCTCCGCGGCGGATTTCAGGTTTTTTTCCGTATCGGAAAATTCGCGCAATTCTTTAAACCAGAGTTTTGCGTGCTCCTTTTCATTATCCGCCGTCTTCAGAAACAGGGCGGCGATCTGTTCATATCCCTGCTTCTTTGCGACGGATGCAAAATAGGTGTACTTGTTTCTCGCCTGCGATTCTCCGGCAAACGCTTCCCAAAGGTTTTTCTCGGTCTGTGTTCCCGCATACATGTTTTTTGCGTTCATGTTCGTTACCCTCTTTCTGAAAAATATTATTAGGATTAGTTCCTATTAACATTATATCATCAAACCTCTTTTCTGTCAAGCCCCGCGCCCGCCACGCCGAAGCCATGCGCGACTCATGGCAGATAATCCTCTCCGACATCGGGAAGGAAAGAGAGGACGACAATTGAATTTCTCGTTTTCAGTCCGATAGCCGATTCCCTTTCTCTGTTTTATCTTTACGCGATTTTTGCTTTTGCGCGAAATCCTGTTTTTCGAAAGATTTCAAGTGTTTTTTCCATTTTAATATTTGCCGCATTTCGTCCCTTGACAGCCCGCCGCAAAGGTGATAAAATATATTACACATAATTTAAGTATCAGAAGAGAGTATTTCAATCAAATCCAAATATAAAGAGAGTTATTATGCAAAAAAGAGTTGTTGCCATTCATGACATATCCTGCGTCGGCAAATGTTCGCTGACGGTCGCCCTGCCCGTGCTGTCGGCGGCGGGCGTTGAAGTTTCGGTGCTTCCCACCGCGCTTTTGTCCACGCACACGGGCGGCTTTGACGGCTATACATACCTTGACCTGACCGACGAAATTCCGAAGATAGTCAACCATTGGAAAAGTCTCGGTCTGAAAGTTGACGCATTCTATACGGGCTTCCTCGGCTCGGAAGCGCAAGCGGACATGGTATGCGGCATTATCGACGCGCTTGCGGCCCGCGACACGCTTATCTTCACCGACCCGGTTATGGGTGACAACGGGCGGCTTTACTCGTCGTTTCTCCCCACATTCCCCGAAAAAATGAAAACGCTTTGCCGCCGCTCGCAGATACTCACTCCCAATCTGACCGAAGCGTGCCTGCTTACGGACACCGAATACCGCCCCGACGGCTACGACCGCGAATATATCGAAGAAATTCTGCGCAAACTTGCGTCTTTCGGTTCGGAAACCGTTATCGTAACGGGTGTTTCGCTTGAAAAAGGGACGCTTGGTGCGGCATATTCGGACACAAAAACAGGGGAGAGCGGGTTCTCTTTTTCCGAAAACGTACACGGTATGTTTCACGGGGCGGGGGACGTGTTTTCGTCGGCACTTCTCGGGGCGTTGCTGAACAAAAAAGACATCAAAACCTCCGTTGACATAGCCCTTGACCTGACCGTAGGCAGCATAAAGCGCACCTATGCGGCGCAGACCGACACCCGCTTCGGGCTTGATTTTGAGCATGGTTTGGGAGACTACGCTCACAAAGTTGCGGAAAAATAAAAGGGCAAATCAACCGAATAAAACCACAGAAAAAGTAATTGGTATTGTTTTTTGTTATATCGGCAAAGTACAGAAATTGTTAGCTGAAGCACACAGGGCGCTTGCCTGAAATGGGCAAAGCCTTTTCTTTCCGCTTCGCGGAGTTTGCGTCGTTTTTCGCAAGCGAAAAGCCGAGCAAACCGTTTTTTTCAGATTTTAATACGCCGTGCGATAGTTTGCGCATTCGCGCAAACCGCACATGGCTAATCGCAAAAACTGCTCGCTTCGCTCGGTCTTTTTGCGATGGGATAGCCCCAATTTTACTCGTTATGGTTCGAGAACAACCGCCGCCCACATCGCCCTTGACCTAACCGTAGGCAGCATAAAGCGCACTTATGCGGCGCAGACCGACACCCGCTTCGGGCTTGATTTTGAGCACGGTTTGGGAGACTATGCACACAAAGTTGCGGAAAAATAAAAGGGCAAATCAACCGAATAAAACCACAGAAAAAGTAATTGGTATTGTTTTTTGTTATATCGGCAAAGTACAGAACTTGTCAGACGTAGCACATAGGATACTTCCCGAACAGCCAACGAAACACGATTTTGCATCGGTTAAAATTTCGATTTGGAAGTTAAGGAGAAATCTCTGATGGCTTGGAATCCCGAACAATACTTAAAATTCGCAAAAGAAAGAAATCAACCGTGCACCGACCTTATATCCCGTCTGAACGGCGACTTCGGCACGATTCTGGACTTGGGGTGCGGTCCCGGCAACAGCACGCAAAACATTTCCGCAAAGTTCAAAGGCGCTTCGATAGTCGGCTTTGACGCCGACGACGAAATGCTCCGCCGAGCGCGCGCCGAACACCCCGATTTTGAGTTTGTGAAAGGCTTTGCGCCCGACGAGCTTTCGGAACTGAACAAAAAATTCGATTTGGTATTCTCGAATGCCTGCATACATTGGATAGAAAATCAGGAAAAACTCGCGGACACCGTGTATGAAATTCTGAACGACGGCGGCGTTTTTGCCGCCTCCGACCGCGGAAAGGCATAGGCGCGGCGTTGATGAAAAACATTCTGCGCGAAGCGGAACTTTCGTGCGCAAGAATGACCGTTTTGGAAACGCAGACCTGCAACGAAAACGCTATCGCGTTTTACCGCAGATTCGGCTTTGACCTTTATTCGTATTCGAACGAAGACCCGGAGCGGCATGAAGTGCGAATAGAGTTAGGAAAGAAAACGGGACTGTAAAAAAGGTTCGGAACGGGTTATTCCCGAAAAAAACAGAGGTGTGCCATGGTTCTTTATTTTTCCGCAACGGGCAACTGCAAATACGTTGCGACCCGCCTTGCAAAGGCTTTTGACGAAGAGAGCGTGTCAATTCCCGAATGTACCGGCAGGAACCGTTATGTTTTTGAAGATAAAACAATAGGCGTGGTTTCGCCTACATATTTTTGGGGACTGCCGAGCATAGTAAAGGAGTTCCTCGAAAAAGCGTCGTTCAAAACGGAATATCTCTATTTCGTGGCAACCTACGGCACCACGCCCGGCGCGGTCGGCAATATGGCAAAAAAGGCGATACAAAATCGAGGTATCGACGCCTGTTATTCCGTTCGTACGGCTGATACATGGACTCCGATGTTTGACCTCTCCACGCCCGCAAAGGTCGCAAAATTCACCAAAACAACGGAGCGGGATATAGACAAAACCATTGCTTCCGTCGGCAAACGCCGCCGCAGCGGAAAAATGTCCTCGCCCGTGTCCGTACTGCTCTCCAAACTGATTTCACAGCCGATATATAACAACAGGGCAAGAAAAACGTCGCATTTCCGCGTGGAAGATAACTGTATCGGCTGCGGACTGTGCGCGGTAAAATGCCCCGTGCAAGCCATCGAAATGCAAAACGGACGTCCCGTGTGGGTCAAATATAAGTGCGCGATGTGTCTCGGGTGTCTGCATCACTGTCCCAAGTTCGCGATACAGTACGGCAGCCGCACGAAAAACCACGGGCAATACACAAATCCGAACGTGAAGATTTGAACGCGTTCTGTGTGTCGCTCATTTCAAAAAGGAGACAGTAAATGAAAAAATACTTGCCGAAGATAACATTTCCGCTCGGCGTTTTGACCTTGATATGCCTTACATGTTTCGTTGTCGGAATTGCAGTGAATGCGGTTGGTTACAGCACGCAGTTGATGTCTGTTCTGGCTCTTGTCGGCGGAATTACAGGCAGTTTCCTGCTTATGATCTTTCTCCTCGTCCTGAACAGCCCCGTCCTGATATATCGGGACAGAGTTGTTTTTTCGACCGCCGTGCGAAAGAACAGAAAATCCGTTTCGGGTCGGACAGTTATAAAATTTGACGACATTGAGTTCATCGACCACAAGTTTATCGAGGGTGATCATTATATCACCGATGACTGTTACTGCCATCTTCTGAAACTGAAAGACGGCACGGAAATTACGGTTTTTCTTAATTCATACGGCAGAAGAAAGGAAGATGAAATAATGAGTACCGTAGAATTTCTCCTGCACCAAAGCCGAACCGCGTCCGCGAAACGAACCGATAAAAAATAAAAACGCCCGCCCCTTAAATCTTTGTCCTGCGACGGTCGCACCGCTCGGACAAACTTCAAAAATTAAAAAATCCGATTTTGGGGAGAAAAGTATGAATAATTATACATATATAACTCTGTGTGAGCGACCCGAACTGAAAGCCCGCGCCGCAGAGTGGTTCAATTCCAAATGGGGCGTTCCCACGCAGGCTTACATTTCCTGCATGGACGATTATCTTGCCAGAAAAACGGAGTACGGTTGGTATCTCTGCATGGACGGCGATAACATCGTCGGAGGTCTCGGCGTTATCGCAAACGATTTTCATGACCGAAAAGACCTCACCCCGAATATCTGCGCCGTTTACACGGAAAAAGAACATCGGGGCAGGGGCATAGCGGGCAGGCTGCTCAACAACGCCGTTGAAGATTTGAAAAGTAAAGGCATATCGCCCGTCTGGCTCGTCACCGACCACACCTCGTTTTACGAACGCTACGGCTGGGAATATCTTTGCGAGGTGCATTGCGACGGCGAACCGAACACGTCCCGTATGTACATCCACAGATAGGTTTTGACATCGCGAACACCCGCCGCGCGACAAAAACCGTTTCAGGAGAAAAAATATGTTCAGAAAAATGAGAAGATTCAAACAGGAACTTACCCGCGAAGAATGCGTTGAAATACTGAAAAACGAACCCCGCGGCGTGCTTTCGCTCATCGGCGACGACGGCTATCCTTACGGACTGCCGATGACGCATTATTACAACGCCGATAACGGCAAAATATACTTTCATTGCGCCCGCGTCGGGCATAAAATCGACGCCCTTACCGCCTGCGACAAAGCGTCGTTCTGCGTTATGGACAAAGGGTACAGAAAAGACGGTGAATGGGCGCTGAACATCAAAAGCGTTATCGTTTTCGGGTGCATAAAGCCCGTGCGTGACCGTGATTTTACATTGAATATGTGCGCCGCACTTGCCGCAAAGTTTACCGACGACGAGGGCTACGCGCTCTCCGAAACAGGTCGCTTTGCGGACACGGTTCTTTGCCTTGAACTGACGCCCGAACACATCAGCGGCAAACTTGTCAACGAATCATAATGTATTCGGGCAACGGCGTTGAAGAAATTAAGCGCATACAACAATAAACACGGCTGATGATTTTTGCGTCATCAGCCGTTTTGTCGTTCGGCATTATTTGCGGAAACATAAAAACGTCGGAACGGGCGCAGAAGCAGACGATACATCAACCTCGACCTTTCGCACCCACAACATCAGACGTCAAATCTCGGCGAACCCGCGCAGACGATACGGCAACGTTCGGCCTCTCTGCCGAAACCTCATTTCGTCTCTCCGAAGTCTTTGAAAACCGTGCAAATGCCTGTTATTTGCTTTGCATTGTTGCCTTATGACAAAAAAAGCCTCCCGAAAAAGCACAGGTGGGGCAAGTTTTTACTACTTCCAAGCCGCTGCAACTTTAAATTCGGGAGGGAAAAGCGTAAAAAGAAGAATTAAAAGAGAAGAAAAGGAGTTGTCTTCTTTTTACTTTTTCTTGGACAAAAAACGCATTAAGAGGATGTAATGCTAAATAAAAAGAAAAGGAAGGAGTATCTCTTTTTGCGTTTTCGTTTTGAAAACATATAAACAAAGAAATGGAAGAAAAAGAAGAAGTATAGATGTAATTTCTTCTTTATATGTTTTCGGTTCGAACACGGGACGCCTTGCCCATGTTCTTCTTGCCGTTTGGATTGATCTGCCATGTGCCCGCACAGGTTTGCTTGCGCAAACCATGCACATCTCGACCTCGGCAAATTTCGATTTTACCTCCTTTTACCAATTAATACGGTCGAAAAATGGATTTCGTGACAGAAAAAGACAAAAGTTCACAAATTGTTTGCAAATTCCGACAAAAACGAGCTGATAAACGCCTTTGCGATACAAGTAAACAGACATTTTCGTATTTAAAAGCAAAAATTTCGCGCGGCGTATTCAATCACTCCCGCGGGTGTTCGTTTTGCAACATTAAGTCGGCGGCATTGCCGCCGACTGATATATATATACCTTTTACATCAAAAGCGGCTGAATCTGTTCGCCTTTCAATGCCGCCTCGACAGCGGCGGGAATCATTTCAACCTTTGCAACGAGCGAGGTTGGTTTCTTTAATGCGTCATCTTGCCCGAAAGGTACGAAATAGATGTGCCGTGTGTTCATTAAAACTCCGAGGTTCTTTGCATTGCCCGAGAGTGCGTCATTGCTCGACACTGCTATCAAAACGGGGCGTTCATTGCGCAAGTGTGCTTTTACAGCCAGTGATACGGCGCTGTCCGAAACTCCGTTTGCTATTTTTGCGAGGGTGTTTCCCGTGCAAGGCGCGACAACCAGCAGGTCAAGCAACTTTTTCGGGCCGAACGGCTCAACCTCCGCAAGCGTGTGCAGAACCGGTCTGCCGCAGATGTTCTCGACCCGTTCGCGGAAACTTTCCGCCGTTCCGAAACGAGTGTCCGTCGAATAAGTATTTGCCGACATTATCGGCACGATATCGTAGCCCGCCAAAGCGAGCGTTTCCATTTGGTCTATCATTTTTTTGAGTGCGCACTCGCAAAATGGCAGATACGACATTTTGCGAACAGCCATGCGCGTGTTGCGAAGCAACAGTTTCGCGCGGCGTATTCAATCACTCCCGTGGGTGTTCGTTTTGCAACATTAAGTCGGCGGCATTGCCGCCGACTGATATATATATAAACCTTTTACATCAAAAGCGGCTGAATCTGTTCGCCTTTCAATGCCGCCTCGACAGCGGCGGGAATCATTTCTGTTTTCGCAACGAGAGATGTAGGCTTTTTTATCGCATCGTCCTGTCCGAAAGGTACAAAATAGATGTGCCGCGTGTTCATTAAAACTCCGAGGTTCTTTGCATTGCCCGAGAGTGCGTCATTGCTCGACACTGCTATCAAAACGGGGCGTTCATTGCGCAAATGCGCCTTGACCGCAAGCGACACGGCGCTGTCCGAAACTCCGTTTGCTATTTTTGCGAGGGTGTTTCCCGTGCAGGGAGCAACCACAAGCAAATCAAGCAACTTTTTCGGGCCGAACGGCTCGACTTCCGCAAGCGTGTGCAGAACGGGTCTGCCGCAGATGTTTTCGACCCTTTCGCGGAAACTTTCCGCCGTTCCGAAACGTGTGTCCGTCGAATAAGTATTTGCCGACATTATCGGCACGATGTCATAGCCCGCCAAAGCGAGCGTTTCCATTTGGTCTATCATTTTTTTGAGTGTGCAGAACGACCCGCAGAGAGCGTAGCCTATCCGCGCACGAGCATCTTTCATTTCCATATCTTTCACCGTTTAATCTGTATAATTCAGCGTTGGATCTCGGCAAATGCCGCGTATGCTCCGCCTAAATCCGGTATGCTTCTTCGATAATATTCTTTATCGCTTCCGCAGTTATCCGCCCCGCACTTTTCGGGCTGAACCGTCCCGGAAGACCAAGCGCGGAGACATATTTTCTACCGAGCCGCCCGCAAGCCTCTTTGTCAATTCCGCCGGGTGCAGACGCAAGTTCGATAAATACCGCCGTTTCTTTTGTCGCCGACAACTCTTTTTCGCCGATGACCGAGTACGGAACGGTGTTGAAAACAATGTCCGCTTCCGCAAGAGCCGCGGCGACGTTTCTTGTCTGAACAATGCGTATCCCCGCCGCCCGAGCCTCCGCAAAATCGACCGCTTTTCTTGCCGTTGCCGTTACGTCTGCGCCGAATGCGCGGAGCAGGGCAGACAGCCGTTTGCCAATCTTTCCGAACCCGACAACGATGCATTTTGCGCCCGAAAGCGTTATGTCCGTCTCTGTCACGGCGACCGCCGCCGCGCCCTCTGCCGACGGAACTGCGTTCAGTATCTTGAAGTCTTCCCGTTCAAGCAGATCGACCGCTTCCGAAAAGTATTTTTTCGCACCGCCGCCTACAACTATCGCTGCTCCGCGCAGCATTTTCCGAACTTCCGAGATATACAGCGGCGCTTGCGCAAACGGCGCAAAAAGCGTCTGACCGTCTTTTGAACACGGTGTAGGCAACACTACGCATACATCCTCTGTCTGCCCGATTTCCGTTCCGTCAATTCTTTGCGTCCCCGCTTCGGGATTGTCTCTTTTCCGCGCTTTCGCGTCAGCCGTATCGCCGCTCTCATATTTTTCAAACCCGACAAGGCGAACCCCGAACCCCGCTTTTTTAAGTGTTTTCGCAGCTTCGACCGTCCGCCCGTCCCCGCCGATGAATATAATGTTTTTTATCATATTTCTTCTCCTGCCGTCTCGGACTGTCCTCCTTGAAAAAGCCCGCCGAAATTTATCAACGCAATAGTTTTATCCCCGCGCGAAGCTCATTGCAAGAAATACGGTTTATTCTCTCTCGAACACACTTGTTTCAGCTCATTCCGTCTTGCCGCTGCGCCTGCGCTCCGCTTGCTCGCCGCCGCTCAACTCACCCTCGACGCCGTCTCGGGCGGTTTCGCGGTGTGTTGCGCAGACCTGTTTTTTTAAAAATTAAAAACTACGGAGAGTTTTTTTATTCAATGGACAAAGAGCGAAATCTGTCAGATAAAGCGTACATCCCATATTCCCACATTCCATTTTATGCCGTTCATTTCTTTTCGTGCGCAAAAAAAAGCGACCCTCACAGATCTCTTTTTATTAACCGTTATTTCAAAAACATTATGCTTTGTCAATCGTAGGCAGACGGGATACGCCGAAAATATCGTTTTTGCCGAGAAATTTCAGATTTTTTTGTTTTTTCCTATTGCACTTTCTAAAAATATGTGTTATAATTGGTATATATACCAAATATGGGTTCAGGTGTATGACCCAATTCGAATTAAGAGGGATATTTATGGCAAGGAGATATGACAGTGAAGACGCAAAAAGGAGAATCCTTTCGGCGTGCGTGAGGTTGTTCATCGAAAAGGGGTATAAGAGAACGACCATGAACGATATAATTCACGACGCGGACGTTTCGGCGGGAACGTTTCAAAATGTTTTCCGCACAAAGGACGGCGTTCTTATGGAACTTGTGCGCGTCATGTTTGAAGGGCAGTTCGGCTCGGCAAGAGCGGTCGTTGGAAAAAACGCGTCGCCCGTGCTGCTGTATGCGGTCGAAACTTCGATACAGATGACGCTTGCGGAACTGAACGAGAATCTGCGCGAGATATATGTTGAGGCTTACACGCACCCCGAAACGGCGGAATACATATATCAGCAGACGTCCACCGAACTCATGCAGATTTTCGGCAAATATCTGCCGTGTTGCAGCGAAAGCGATTTTTACGAAATGGAGATAGGCTCTGCGGGCCTTATGCGCAGTTATATGGCGCGTCCGTGCGATAAGTATTTCACGCTGGCGCACAAACTCGAACGTTTTCTTTCGATGAGCCTTTCGGCATACCGAGTGCCGGAAGAGGAACAGCGCGCCGTGCTTGACGCAATATCCAAAACGGACATCGTTGCCGTTTCAAACGGCGTTATGCAAAAACTGTTTGAAATGCTTGCGATGAAGTTTGAGTTTGAGCTGAAATAACCGGAAAAACCTTCGCGTCTGCCGTTCTTTCGCGCAAAAACGACGAGGACGCTTTCAGTTGCCGTCGGCGCGAAAAAAGACCGCGGCGAGGCTTCCCGAGAGTGAAAAAACACAAAATATACTCTTTGAAACTATCGGAAAGGAATTTTGCCATGAAGAAAAAACTTATTTGTGCGCTTCTTGCTCTCTGCATTGCCGCGACGCTTGCCGCTTTTGCGTCGAGCGCGGAAGAACACGGCCATTTTTATGTGGACGGCGTATGCGAATGCGGAGAGAGGATTGAAGAAAAAGCAGCATTTGCTTTGCCCGGAAGAGCCGGAACCTGCACTCCGTTACGGGCGTCCGTGACGCTGCCTGAAGGTTGGGCGCCCACCGAAAAGCCGATATATCTGGAAATAATTAAATACGGCACGGTCACGCCTTATACCGTTGAAAACGGCTCCCCGAACGGCGATACCCTGACGTATGATCCGTCCTCGCGTAAGCTGTCGTTCACGGCAAACATCTCTGATTTCGGCGTCGAATACAAAATTCTGAAAGCCGTTGTCAAATGCGAAAATGCGGCGGGAGACATTGCCGTTTTTACATCCGGCATCTGCATTATAACACCGCACCTCGGCGGTATATGGGTCGAGGAGGACGGGTATTATCAGCTTACCTATGCCGAATGCGGCCATACCCCCGAAAAGCGCCCCGTTCCGCGCGTTGAGATAGACGCGACCGAATACGTTTACAGAAATATGCCGTTTTCCTTCCGTTTTGCCGTTCCGCAGGATATGATTTTGTGGAGCGCGAGCATAGAGATGGAATTTATAGGCTGGAGCGTTGATTTTACCGAAATCGCGAAAGGGATATACTCCGCTGAAAAGGTTATTGTTTCGGCCGATGCCGAGTCGTTTGACATAAGCATCTGCATCAATACCGAGGACGGGTATTTCTATTATGCAAAAAAGGCTGTTTTTCTGCGTGACTGCGTTGTCGGCGACGCGAACGGCGACGGCGAGGTTGATATATCCGACGCAATGCTTGTTTTTTATCACGTTGCGAAAAAAGAGTCGATTTCGTGGGACGCGCTGCTCCGCACGGACGCGGATAAAAGCGGCGAGGTCGATATAGCCGACGCGATGAAGATTTTTTACTACGTTGCAAAAAAAATTGATACATTGGAATAGCCGTCAGCGTTTTTTCATCGTATAAAAGAGTGAAGAGAGTTTGCGGAATATCCGCAGACCTAAAATAAAAACACAATAATCATAAAGAAAAGGAGACAACAACAATGACGGAAGAACTGAAAAACAATGCAAACAACGAATTGAACGAGGACGAACTTGAAAACGTGGCGGGCGGTATCGGCGGCAAAAGAACTCTGACCCCGAACGTCGTATTTTGCCCGAACTGTCATTCGACAAATGTCGGCAAAATCTCTCCGAGAGTTCACCGCTGCCGCGACTGCGACCACCATTTTACTCTTTGAGCTGTTATACGATTTCAAACGCATGGGTCGGGAATACTCGGCTCATGCGGTTTGTCAGCTCTTTCCTGAATTTACCAATAAAATTCAGGCGAAATCTGCCGATACGGTGAATAGTCTTAAATAACAGAAAAAAAGGAAACGAATATGAGAAAACTTATCACTTTTTTGCTCGTTGCCGCAACCGTCGCGTTGTCACTGCTGACCGCGATAATGATGTTTAGCGCAACCGATATATTCCCGCTTCCTTCCGATTTTCAGGAATCCGCCGCAAGTATAATATCCCGCATAGCGGCGGTTTTGGCAGAAGCCGTGCTCGTCTCGGGGCTTTGCGTCGCAACACACTTTCTGATAAAAAAAGAAAAAGTTTCTCTTCTCGCGGACAGAATTTTGTTCGCCGTATGGCTGTTTCTCACCGGCGTGTGCATCACTTTCCTATGCGTCGTATATAAAATGGATTTCAGATTGATCGTCATTCTGACCCTTGTCGGACTTTTTGCCGCAGGAACAGTGCCGTTTATCGTTCTTCTTGTTGTTGAACGCAAAGCGCGCCGGGCAAATTACCCGTGGCGTTATCTTCGCGGATAGCCGGCGGCGGAACAGCGCGGTATATTTCTGCTGCTTTTCCTGTGAAATAAATTCTTTTGTGAGAAAAAACAATTCCGATTAAAAAGTTTGTCGATATCCTCGGCAAACTTTTTTTGCAGCAAACCTTGATTGAACCTTTTGCCTTTATATCTCTGTTTCCGCAAAACACAGAAAAAATTAAGTACCGAAAAACTCTTGACAAAGCCCGCTTTGTATGTTAATATGAACACAGACTACTGTGATAGTATTCTATCTCTCCTCGAAAAGAAAAGGAATGAACCGAAAATGATGCGAAAGATTTTTTCTCTGTTGCTTGCCGTTACCGTGTTTTTGACGGTATTCGCCGCTTGCGACAACTCCGATGAAAACCCGACGAAAACGCCGACGCGGGAATTTACTCTTGCCGAACTGCCCGACATAGGCGAGTATAAGCCGAAAGGCTCTCCGACATATTTCGACACGGCGCTGACCGAGTTCGTCCCCGACGACGGCTACGGAACGCTTGTACCGTATCTCGGCGACAGGAGTGAGTATTATCTGGACGAGGAGACCGCAGCAAGCCGCGGTTTTATGGGAACATATTTCGTCACTCCGATTTACGGGCTTTGCACCGCCGACGGCAGAATAGTCACAGCGCCGATATACAAAAGCGTCGAATACCGTGACGGGTATTATCTGCTCGAACGGTTCAAACTTGCAAATATATCCTCTTTTCTGTCTTCCGTTTTTGTCGGAGATACGGACGTTACATATTTGATAATTCCCGCCGACGGTTCGTTTGTGACCGAACTTAAAACGCACGGCACGGCGTCGTATTGCGGTGACGGAATATTTGCGTATTATTACTCTTCTTCAAAGAATTCTGCAAGAATGACATACTGCACCGCCCGCGGCGAGATTCTGCATTTTGTCAAAACCCAACCCTTTGATTCCACGCTCTCTTTTTATAACGGCGTTGCGCTTGAAGAAACCTTTGTTTCCGAGTCTGCGGACGGGGAGTCGGAGTACGCATACCGCTTTGTCGACACTTCTTTCAACACCGTTTCAACCCCCGTCGAAGCCAAAGATTTCAGGTGCGGGCTGTTTTGCGTCGGCGACGGAAACGGCAAATACGGCGTGACGGCGAACGGCAAAGATATGCTGCTTCCCGTGGAATACGACGGCGTGTTCGGCGATGAAAACGGCATAGTTGCTGTAAAAGGTTCGACGGCTTACGCATTTGACCCCGATATGAAGTCCATCGGCACGTTCGACATCGGCGGCGACGGACTGAAAAACAACGTCGAAGCCGCCCGTATAGTCAGCCCCGACGCCGTTTGCTTCTCGACCTCGTATACAGACACGTTTTTGCTTACAACTTCGGGTAAAAAGCAGTTTCTTTACGATTTTTACAGTGTGGTTTTTTATCCCGATTACGGCGTTTACACCGCTTCTTTTAACGCCGGAGGAATCGTCTTTGACCGCGACCTGAACAGGGTGTTCGTAACGCCCGCGAACTATATTGTCAACTATTGGGAGTCTGCCTGCAATATTCCGGTGTTTTATGATACGTCCGAGCTCAGTATGCTTGTGTTCAACCCCCAAAGCGGCGAAACACGCAGTTTTGAATTTGCGGATTACTTTTCCGATTTTGAGAATTTTCTGCTCACGGGTTCTTCCAAAGAACGGACACTTGCGCTCACCGACCCAGTCACGGGCGAACAAAAAACAAAAGTTGACAGTCTGGCGCACACTCTCAAAACCGCGCTCGGTACTTTTATCTTTTACGATTGCAACAGTTACGCCTACACCGTTGATGAAAATTTCAACACCGTTTGCTGCGCGCCGATAAACAAAGATTGAGCATAAAACAACACAAAATACCGCACGCGCGGCAGCCGTAGGGGAGAACCTCTGACATCTGATTCGTGTTTGTGAATATTTTGTAAACTAATCGGGTTTTATGTCACAAAAACCTTTGTAAAACGTCTAATATATTGAAAGGTCAAATTGAATATAAAAATTATATATTATTCGTACTCTTTTATATCAAAGGGGTTTTGACAATGAAAAAAACCGTCTCTCTTCTTCTCCTTTTCGCGGTTCTTTTGGCGCTGTTCTGCGCCTGCAAGAAAAATGAAACGCAGCAGCCAACCTCTTCGCCCGAACCGACGACGTGGGGCTTCATGCTCGACGAACTGCCCGACATCGGCAAGTATAAGTCGGCGGATTCGCCGCGAATGTTTGATAAGTACGTCGATAATCTTATCCCGCGTTCCGATTACGGCGAACTTGTGCCGTATCTCGGCTCCGTCGCGGATTACTTTTTCAATATCTCGGATGCCGCCGCGAACGACACAACGGTTAAAGACGGAACTTTTGCCGAAACGAAAGGGCTTTTCGGGCTTTGCCGCAAGGACGGAACTATTGTCACCGACCCTGTTTATGCGTCCGTTCAATACTGCGACGGTTACTATCTGCTGAAAAAGGCTTCCGTCGATACGACGTATGACCCCTCTGATTTTCGCGGCAATTTTTATGTTGTTCCGAAAGACGGCTCTTCGATTTTTTCTTTCGGAAAAAACGTTTATGTCGAATACTGGGGCTGCGGAGTATTCCGCGCAATATATGACTGTGAAAACAATAACGAAAAATATTATTCCGCGACGGGAAAACTGCTGCTCGACAACTCCGACGGCAATTATTTTCTGACACGTTTCACAAACGGCGTCGCGAGTCTCCTTTTTGACGGTCAGACACGCTTTGTCGATACTTCCTTTAAGACTTTGCTGACCGTTCCCGATGCGGAAATGCTTTCCGACAACGGATATTTTGCCGTGCTGACGGACAGCGGAAAATATATGATATACAAAGGCACAAAGCCGCTTTCGGACAGAAAATTCGATAAAAAACCCGCATACGAAAAAGGATATTTCCTTATCCGCGACGGAGAGTACGCCGTTGTGCTTGATGAAAAACTCAAAGAGGTCTCCCGTTTTCCCGTTGACCCTGCGGAAGAAGAAGTTTATTTATATTCCGCGAATGTTCTTTCCGTAGGCGGACGTTTGATAGACAACAGCGGAAAAAAACTTCCGTATGATAAACTTTCGTATATCCCCGAACTGAAAATGTATGTGGGCGGCAATTACGGAGGAGGTGAAGACGGAAGCGTCGCATCCTGCGTTGTTTCGAAGGACTTCAAAACACTTTATACCGCCCCGAAAGATTGGTATATCACGGATTTTAATATCGGCAGATATGTCGTTCTGGAACGCTCCCTTGACCCCGCCAACGGCGAAGTTTACGAATATAAACTCGCGGACACCTCTGATTGGAGCATTGTTGAAAACGTTTCTCCTATCGACGGCTTTGAGGGCTATTCCCGCCCGACCGAGGACGGCAGTCACCGCAGCCTCTTTTCGGGCAAAGACGGCAAAGTTCTGCTGACGTATTCGACATTTTTCGCCGTGTCCGAAACCTCTCTCGGCACTCTGTATTTCTACGACCTCGACGGCTATGCCTATACAACAGACGCAGATTGGAACGTGCTTTGCCGCGCAACGATGAACCTCACGGATTAGAAAACGTAAAAGCCCGAGTGAGTGTTTTGCCGTAAAAAAACGGAAATCCGCTTTTACGCCGTAGAACACGCTCCGCTGATAAATCATTCGCCCGGAATATTTTCCCGTCCCCGAAATCGGACCTTTGCTTTGAATAAAAGCCGCTGAAAAACTCCCGTTTTGCCGCCCGATGCAGCGTCGGGGGAGAGCAAAACGGCGGCGCAGCCGTTATCTGTATCGGGGCAATGCCGTATTTTCCGCGACAAAAACCAAACAAAATTTTATATACTTATTCGCACATTGCAAAAGTTCTGTTATTCCCGCGCCCGATTTAATTATTACAAGCACCCAATTAAATTATATAAAAAGAAAGGATTCCCCGCAATGAAAAAACTCGTTTCTCTCGTACTTCTCGCCGCTCTTTTGCTCGGCTGCTTCTGCGCCTGCGCAAAGGAAGACGAACCCTCAACCGCCGCCCCGACAACAACGGAACAGGGCGACACGTTCAAATTCACCGTTGACAACTATCCCAAAATGGGCGGCTCTCTTGCCTGTCTGCCTCTCGGCGAAGCCGTTACCGCCACCATATGCGGCATCGACCGCGAAAGTGCAAACAAAATGATTTCGTTCGCAGGCTCGACCACCGATAACTACAAATGGATTCTTGACGGCACTTTTGACATTGTTCTCGTCTACGAACCCTCGTCAGACGCGAAAAAGATGATAGAAGAGTCGAAAGTCGGACTTGAAATGACCGCGATAGGCGCTGACGGCCTTGTTTTTATCGGTAACAAGGATAACCCCGTCACCAACCTGACCCGCGAAGACGTTGAAAAAATATTCAAGGGTGAAATGAAGAATTGGAGCGAACTCGGCGGAGAAAAGGTCGATATCGTTCCTTTCCAGCGCAATAAGCAGAGCGGAAGCCAGACCCTTTTTGACAAATTCTTCCCGCTCGGCGACGCTCTCATGGAACCCCCGAAAGATCAGATTGTCGGCTCTATGATAGGTCTTCTCGAAGCCATCGCGGGCTATGACGGCTCCACCGGCGCGCTCGGTTACACCGTATATTACTATCTGACCAATATGGAAGCCGGCACGCTCGATTCCGCAAAAATATTCGACTTCAACGGCGTTACGCCCTCCAACAAGACGATAGCCTCCGGCGAATACGAACTTTCCAACGATTTCTATGTCGTTATCCGCGCCGACGAACCCGAAGACAGCCCCGCAAGAATCCTCTACAACTGGATCTGCTCCGCGCAGGGCAAAGAGCTTATCGAAAAAGAAAACTACGCCGCAAAATAACCTTATCCTGCTCATAATCGGGGGATAGCCTTGTCTTTGCATAACAACAAAACACCCCAAATCTCCGTGTAGTGCGGGATAATGCTATCCCTCGTATGACATAAAAACCACAAATCCCCACATAATGCGAGATAATGTTATTCCTTGCATAGCGGCAAAACACCACAAATCCCGATAATTTCAATAATTCCTAATCCGCATAAAACCCCGCCCGCCCGAAAGACTTCTCTCTCGGACGGGCGGGCGCGTCTGTCTGAATATATTCGGCTTGAACAGTCAGTCCGTTTATTCTTTCAACAGCCAATCAAGCGCATTTACCTGTTTGATTCCGTTGTGCGAACACGGCGGATCGTCATCAAGTGTCAGCAGATATTTTCCGTTGTGATCGTTCACGCTTTCAAGCGGCGCAAGTTCACGCAAGAGCGTTTTTTCATCTCTGACAGTCAAAGCCACCTGATAATATTCGGTATCTTCTTCGTTTATTGCAATAAAATCTATTTCCGACTTGTCACTTTTCCCTACAAATACCTCATAACCTCTGCGCAAAAGTTCGAGATATACAACATTTTCGAGAATATGCCCAAGGTCTGCGGGCTTTTGTCCGAGCAGATAGTAACGCAGTCCGATGTCCGCCACATAATATTTCGCGCCGGAACGCAGGTATTGCTTGCCTTTAATATCGTATCTGTCCGCTTTATAAAGCACAAAACTTTCGCAAAGCGCTTTCAGATAATTTTCAACCGTATGCACGGATATGTTGTGTCCGCTTGATTTCAGCGTGTTCGCTATTTTTGTCGTAGAACACGGGTTGCCTATGTTGTCAAACATAAATCTTATAACATTTTCAAGCATTGCCGCATCCGCAATCTTTTTCCGTGCAACAATGTCTTTCAGCACGATTGATGAGTATATTCCGTCCAGATATGAGTGAATATCCTTGCTGCGGGAAAGTTCAAGCGTGTACGGAAACGAACTCTTTGTCAGGTAGTCTCTGTACTTTCTTGAAAGATCGCTTTCTCCCTTGACCGAGATGTATTCTTTGAAAGACAGAGGAAGCATTTTTATCTCAATGTATCTGCCCGAAAGCAATGTCGCCAACTCTCCCGAAAGCAACATTGCGTTTGAGCCTGTTATATATAAATCCACATTTTTAAGTATATAAAGGCTGTCGCAGGCTCTTTGAAATTCGCGAACCTGCTGAACCTCGTCAAGAAAAACATAATTCATTTTATTCGGACAAAGTCGGTTTTCCACCGCTTTATACAGCTTTTTGAAATCGTCTATGTCGTAATTGTCCGCCGTTTCAAAATTGAACGATATTATTTGTTCTTTTTCAACCCCGTCCGCAAGCAATTCCTCTTTGAAAAGGTCAAAAAGCGTTGATTTTCCGCACCTGCGTATACCGCTGACGACCTTTATCACCCGCTTTTCGCGAAACGCCCGCAGTTCTTTAAGATACTCTTCGCGTTTTATCATTCCGATTTCCTCCCTTGTCGTTTTATCTGCTTAATATTATAGCATATTATCTTTCTCTTGTCAAGTTTTATGCAGTCAACTGCACAAAGTCGGAAAAATCGTGCGTTTTGTGCAGTCAACCGCACAAAATCTAAAGCGGTTTGTGTTATCGGCAATAATCTGGCTTTCATTACCGAAAAACCGTCCGTTTTTGCCGATAACGGCAAAAATGCAGGCATTGTTTTATTTTCATTCCCTTTTTGTTGTTGAATTTGATTATATCAGATTACTCGGAATAAAGCAGTTATCTTTGTCTATCGGTATCGGTTCTTCGCACATACAGATGATTCCGCCGTTTCCGCGATTCAGGAAAGCCTTATCCAATACGCTGTACTTTTTGATTTCACGACGGTCGGGTGCCGCGCTTTTTTTGATCTCCAACGGATGAATGACATTGTTTTCTTCAACAAACACATCAATTTCTTTTGCGTTGGAATCTCGGAAGTAGGTGATGTTTACCTTTGACTTTGCATAGGCATAGTTTTTAACAAGTTCCATCACAACATAGTTTTCGTAGTAATGACCGCTTGCGGCTCCGTTGCGCAGCGTATCAGGTGTCAGCCACATGGACAAATACGCACAAAGTCCCGTATCGCAGAAATACAGCTTCGGCGTTTTACTCAGCCGTTTGAGTTCATTGTTTGAATACGGCGCAAGAAGATAGACTATATTCAATCCGACAAGAATTTTCAGCCACTCTTTTGCGGTGCTCGGTGCGATGTCGGCAGATTCAGCCAACGTTGAATAATTGACCTGCTCCGAAACAAGAGATGCGCAGCCTACAAGAAATTTGCGAAAACGAACGGTGTCCGTAATGCCTCCCGCTTCGGTGGCATCGCGCATAAGGTATGTGTCAATATAGGAATTGAAATACTCCTGTCTCAGTTCGTCATCCACACCCTGTACTTGGGGCATACCGCCCTCCCAAATGTGATTGAACACTTGAATCACATCGTTTTTCGGAAGCCTGCGTTGCCTTGACTGTAAGGAAGCGAGAGAGAAATCCAAATCCGTATCGAACACAAGCCCCGCTTTTTCTCTTGCAGACAAACCGTACAGCTCCAGAATTCCAATCCTTCCCGCAAGAGTCTCCCTCACTTTCTTCATCATGTTGTACTGTTGCGAACCCGTAAGCCAAATAAGACCTTTTTCGTCGCTCCCGTCGCAGATGATTTTGATTTGTTCGAACAACTCCGGTGCTTTCTGCACCTCGTCTATGAGTATCGGCGGTTTATACGTCTGAAAGAACAGCACAGGGTCGGCCTTTGCAAGTTCTCTGGCCGTTGCATTGTCCATGGTGACATAGGTTCGGTCATTCTTTGCCAAATGTTTCAGCATTGTTGTTTTGCCGACCTGCCTTGCACCCGTAACAAGAATAACCTTGAAAAAATCATTGAGTTTTAAGAACTTGCGTTCAAGTTCCCGTGTAATATATGCCATAATACACCTCGCATTTTTAGGATAATCTATGGTTAATCGTATTTTATCATAATTTTCCCGTTTCGTCAAGAGGATATACGCAATTATGGTGATTACTTTTTCAATTATGATATCGTCTATTGCCGCTATTGACAATCCCCGCCGAATATTGTATAATAAAATGTAAAATAACAGCAATCTGAAACAAGAGGATAATACTATGAAAATTTTGGCTGCGACATTTGTCGTTTCCGTCGGCAGACCGTTCCGCAACGCAGACGCCATGATGAAAGTTATGGACGAAAACGAAGCCGATGTTTACCTTTTTCCCGCATACTGCCTGACCGGCGCAAGCTGCTCGGATCTGGCGCACTATAAGTGCTTTGCGGACGAGACCAACGAGGCTCTCGACAAACTCTGCGAATATTCCGAAAAAACGGGCAAATGCTTTGTTACCGCCGTTTACGGCTACGATAATATTATCGTCAAGGGCGGCGACCTGATACAGAAACCCACCGTCAAAATAGGCGGAAAGACCGTTATGGTCTCCGAGTCGGGCACGGAGACGAACGCCGACGTTCTGCTTCTTCCGACCGCAATGGACGGCTATCCGTGCATTCAGAACGACATCATCGAGTTCTGCGCGGATGCGGCAAACAAGCGTCATTGCGTTGTCGCTGTTGCAAACTGCGGCTTCGGCGAAAGTTCCGCGGACCGCGTGTACAAGGGCTTTACGGGCATCTTTAACAGCGGCGTTATCGTTGATTTCAAAAGTCAGGAACGCCCCGAGACCGTTATCGCCTGCGCGGACAGCGACAAAAAAACAGGGCTTATCTATTCCCGCCCGAACAGGGGAACGGAGCGCATACCGTATTACGGCAAAAACGAGCCGTCCCGCTATCTGAACGAACTTTTCCTGCTCCAAACGCAGGCGCTCTATCAGCGCATAGTCGGTTCGGGACTGAAAAAAGCCGTTATCGGCGTCAGCGGCGGGCTTGATTCCACGCTTGCTCTGCTTGTTGCGGAAAACGCTTTCCGCATGGCGGGTCTGCCCACGGAAAATATTATCGCCATAACCATGCCCGGCTTCGGCACATCGTCCAGAACCCATTCGAACGCCGACAGCCTGATGAAACTTCTCGGCTGCACCTGCCGCGAAATATCCATCGTCGGACCGACCAAAGCGATGTTTGAAGCGCTGGGACACGACGAGGCAAACAAGAACGTTGTTTACGAAAACGCACAGGCAAGAACCAGAGCTGATATCCTGTTCAACGTCGGCAACGCGGAGGGCGCATTCGTTGTCGGCACGGGCGACCTTTCGGAAGCTGCACTCGGCTGGTGCACGTTCGGCGGCGACGACCTCGCACATTACAACCCGAACGCTTCCGTTCCCAAAACGCTTGTCCGCGAACTTGTAAAGAATATCGCTGCCACCCGCGGCGGCGACCTCGGCAAGGTGCTTACGGACATCGCCGAGACCCCGATAAGCCCCGAACTTGTACAGGGACAGGAGACCGAAAAGAGCGTGGGCAAATACGAACTTATCGACTTTGCGATGTTCTTCTTTGCCAAACGCCACGCCGCATATTCGGATATTAAAAATCTTTGCCTTGCCGTGTTTGAAGAACTTGACGAGGACGAAATAGTTTCGACTCTCGACCGTTTTTACGACCGCTTCAAGTCCAACCGCTTCAAGCGCGCCGCCGTTTTCGAGGGCGCGAATCTGCTCGGCTTCTCGCTGCCGTACTTCCCCGCGGATATAGATTACGAACTCATCTGATCTTTCGGGCGGGATAACTTTCGTCTTTGTGAAAAAACAGAACGGGCGCTCTGTCCGCCGCACGCTTTTCGTTGAGCGCTTTTATCAGCCCTTCGCTCGCAAATTCCGCGCCGCGCTTTTGGCAGGGGACGGACACCTCGGGCGTTATCGCCGCAGCAGACGACTGCCCTCTTACCGTCGAGCGTGAAACGCTGACTTTCGATATCGGAGAGTTTCCGGATACGTATTACGAAAGCGAAAAGGGCTTTCTTGCTTACGCGGGAAAGGTTTCCGCCGAATACGTTTTTCGCAATCCGACCGATTACAAGGTGACCGCAAAACTTGTCTTTCCTTTCGGAAATCCGCCGTTTTACGGAGGATTTTCGGACTCTGCCGCCGATAAGATATCCGTATCTTTTCCCGATACGGAAAAATACGGCGTCGCGGTTGACGGCAGACCCGCGGAGGCGACGGTTCGTTACACGTTCAAAAACAGGTATACCGCCTTTTCTCTTGAAGAGGATATGCCGAGACTTTCGGACGGCTTTGTCTCCGACCCGTTTTTCCGCCCCGATCTGCCCGTCCGCACTCTTGTATATTCCGTCGAGGGGCTTGACGAGCGGCACAGCGCCGCAACGGCGGCTTTTGTGTACGGCTCAGATAAGTCCGAAACGCGCGTTCTTTGCGAATCGCAGAGCGGCGCGAATGTTTTGAAATCCGGCTATCAGGTTTCCTGCTGGGTTAAAAACGGCGACACTCTCACGGTTCGTTTTTTCGGGGAACTTCCCGAAAAAGAACTGAAATGGACGCTTTATGAAAACGGCGCCTGCGAAGATGTTATCGACGGAACCGTGACCCTGAAACATTCCGACGTCACGGCGTTTTCCGATTACGCTCTCGGTCAGTATTCAGCCGATGCGGAGATCCTTGATGTTGATAAATACAACGCCACGGTCGCTTTTCTGAATTATCTTTCGGAAGGCTCTGGAAAAGGTGTGATTTTTTGGGATAAATTGGACTTTTCCCTGATGCGGTGGTACGAGTATGAACTCTCTCTCGAGCCGGGACAGACCCTGACGAACACGGTGACCGCGCCTCTTTATCCGGACATCGACGCGAGTTATTCTCCGAGCGTTTACAGTTATAAATACCTACTTTCGCCCGCAAAAAAATGGGCGGATTTCGGCGAGTTGAAAATCGTTGTAAAAACCCCGTATTTTATCACGGAAAGCGGCATTGACGGCTTTTTCAAGACCGACACGGGGTATGAGCTTTCCCTGCCGGGGCTGCCCGATACGGAGCTGGAATTTTCGCTTTCCGCCTCCGAATCTCCGAAATATGTAAAAACGGGCTTTTTCAGTTCTTTCCCCGGCAAAATCGCAGCCGTCGCCGCGCTTGTTCTTTTTGTGGGAATCCCCCTGCTTGTCGGCGCGACAGTATTCGCCGTGACCCTCCTGAAAAAGAGAAAACGCGACCGAAAAACCACTTCTTGCGGCGAATGAACAGCCCCGTTTCGGGATATTTTTGCCCGATACGAGCGCATAATACCGAAAAAAAAAGAGATCGCGAGGTCTCTTTTTTCTTTTTGCCCCGTCGCGACGTCCTCTTTTTCGGTTGAGCCGCGAACAAACACGCAAAACTTCGCGGCTGTCACGCAAAAACCGTTGACAAACCGCGCGTTCGGTGTTATCTTATAAGCATAATTATAAATTCAATACGGAGAAAGAATATGAAAAAAACGGTGCGAAACAAATGCCGCGCGTCGGCGTTTTTTATCTTGTTTTCAATGATGATCGGGCTTTTTTCTTTTGTTTTGCCGAAAACGGCGGCAGCCGAAACGTCGGGCAACGAAAACGCCGTCCCGTTTCCCGTTCATATCATTCAAAAATGCGGCAGCGACGCCGAAAACCGCGTCATGCTCTTTTTCGGTGACGGCTATACCGCAGCGGAAAGAGATAAATTCATATCGGACGTGACACGCCGCGTTCGCGGAATGCTTTCTTATGAGCCGTTCGCGTCCTACGCGACAAAAATCAACATCTATGCCGTCGCGCCGCCGTCCGAGGAAAGCGGAGTAAGCGTTTCTTTCGGAACGGTGAAAAACACGTATTTTTCCGTCTCGCATTACGGAAAGACCACGTATATTTCGGAAGACGGTATGAACAAGCTCCGCGCTCTGCGCGACGTCATAGAGGAAAAATATCTCGATAAAGGCGGCAGCGCCTGCTCCGTTCATATCCTTTCCAATTCCGAAGAATATTTCGGCTCCGCGGCTCCGCGCGGTTATTTTTCGTATTCGTCGCTTGCGGAGGACGGTGAAAACGGAGAATCCATGACGCACGAGATAGGTCACGCGATAGGCCGTCTTGCGGACGAGTACGGAAGTTTCAGGGAAAACTCCGTAAACATCTCAAACACAGCCTCTCAAAGCGACGTTCCGTGGCGCGATTTTCTCGGCTTCCGTGGCGTCGGCATAACGCAGGGCAACGCCTCGTCGACCTATATCCCGTCCCGCTCCTGCATTATGGAGGATATCGGAAATTATCGGTTCTGCGAAGTTTGCAAAGCCGAGCTTGTTCGCCGTCTGAACGATTCCGCGTATACCGAAAAACCCGAAAAGATATACGTTGCCGCGCCCGACGTGACAATAGAACATTCCGCAACGGACGCGATAGGCTCAGCCTATGAAAAATACCGCATAACAAGCAAAAACCTGCTCCGCGCAAAGGGACACGACCTCGAATTCCGCACCGTCGTTCAAAACCTTTCGTCCGAACCCCGAACGCTGAAACTGACTTTTCGCATAATATCCGAGGAAAACGAGATAAAACTTGAACGCTCACAAACGTTTGAAATCCCCGCGCTTTCCTCGTGGTACGACTATGCGCCCGCAAGAAAGTCGCTGTCTCTTGTCATTTCCGCCGCCGACCTGCCGTCCCTTTATTGGAAAGACCGCATCGAGGGCTTTGTCACGGACGCGGAAACGGGCGAGGTGCTTGCCACCGACAAAAGCGGCGATTTTGAACGAAAAACGCTTACGGTGACCTGTAAGACGACCGACGGAAAAAATATTCCGAATGTCGGCGAAATGCTTATTCCGCTGCCCGAAAACGGCAGCCTTCCAGCGCCGCCGCAAACACTTTCGGGGCTTGCTTTCGCGCGCAGGGAAACCGTTTCGCAGACAGATACGGGCATTGCGGAAATATGGTATTACGAGCCTCGGACAGCGTCTGAACCTTTCGTTTCAAAACTTCTTCCCGTTTCCGATTATAAATCGACCGATACGCTCCCGACGCTTAACGGCAGCGTTTTCGCGGGCTGGTTCTCCGACGAAAACTGCACCGAACCCTATCTTAAAAACGACGGCAGCGCCTATGCAAAATTCATTCCCGCCGCAGTTTTTTCCGTCAAAAGCCAACTCCGTGTCGGCACAGTCCCGACCTCCTCTTCAACCTCTCTGCGCCTGATAACCACCGTTGACGGCGATATGTATTCCTCCGTCGGCTTCCGTCTTGAATACGGCGGCAAGACCGTCGATGTCGAAACAAAAACCGTCTATTCCTCTCTGTTTGCGACCGACGGCGCCTCCTCTTTTGAATACCGACCCGCCGATATCTGCTTTGCGTCGAAATATTTCGCCACGTTTGTTCTTTCGTCCGTGCCGTCTTCGGCATTCTCACAAAAAATAACCGTCACGCCCTTTGTCCGCACCCCTGACGGTTCTTTCGTTCTCGGCACTCCGACCGATATAGTCATTTCCGAAAAACTCGGCTGATAACGCTGTCCCCAAAGCGCGCAATCCGCCCGTGTCGGCAATACGCGTTCGACTGTATTCGGTCCGCGCCGATTTTTCCCCGTCAAATCAATTTGCTTTTTCGGATTTTATGCCGTATATTTCAGAAAATATCGCGTAGACGAACAATTCACCCCGTGCTTTTGTCTTATCGGACAAGAGTACGAGGTGATTTTTTTTGATTTTGTTTTAATGTATTGCCGCAAGCGTCACAGCGCGTAAAACAGCACGCCCAGCACCGCCGAAAACAGAAGCAGGATTATAGGGGAAAGCTGCTTTTTGCGCAGCAGTTTGTATCCTGCGGCAGCGGCGGCGATAAAGGCAAACATCGCAATTCGCTTTATGTTCGGCGCAAAGCCCGAGCCGACGGCGGAAAAGCCGAAAAGCGTTTCAAGCGCCATAATAAGCGCCGTTGCAAGTATCATCGCGATTATGCACGGGCGAATGCCGTTCAGAAACGCCTGCACTCCGCCGTATTTCATCAGCCGCTTCATCGCAAGCGCAATAAGCGAAATGATGATGAACGACGGAAGCACGACCCCGAATGTCGCCGCAAGCGCGCCGAAAAAGCCGCCCTGTGTCGAGCCGACGAACGTCGCCATGTTTATCGCAAGAGGTCCGGGTGTCGATTCCGAAACCGCTATCATATTAAGAAATTCACTTTCGGCAAGCCAGCCGTTAGATACAACGGTCTCGCGTATCAGGGAGATCATACCATAACCTCCGCCGAAAGAGACCGTGCCTATCATAAGGAAATTGAGAAAGAGTTGAAGATATATCATTTTTTGCCCCCTCTTTCCCGACATCTGCCGATAAGGTAGACCGCCACTCCGAGCGCGCCGCATATCAGAATGTAGAAAATCGAGGAGAATGAAACGGAGAACAGCGAAACCGCTGTCATGGCAGCCGCGACCGCGACAGCCACCGCGATATTGAACGCGTTTTTCTTCATTTCTTTCAGCATTTTCAGCCCTGCCGAGAATATCAGAAAGACCACTCCGACCCGTATGCCCTCAAATGCATAGCGGACGTATTCAAGCCCGAGAAATCTGTCCAAAAACAGCGAAATGACATAGATTATAAAAAACGACGGCATACATATTGCCAACGTCGCAACCGCCGAGCCCGCAAGCCCGGCGATTTTACTGCCGATATAAGTCGCCGCGTTGACCGCGATGGGTCCCGGCGTCGATTCGGCAATAGCAACGATATCGAGGAATTCATCCTCGTCAATCCAACTTTTCTTGCCGACCAATTCGGCTTCCAAAAGGGCAATCATGCCGTAACCTCCGCCGAAAGTAAATGCCCCGACCTTGAAAAAGGTGAGAAAGAGCGTCAAAAGGTTTTTAATCTTGCTGTTTTTCATATTGTTTGACATCTGTTATTTTGACTTCCGAATGCGTGAAAAAACTCTTTGTTCTGAAAGCTTTGATTTTTCTCGTTATAACTCAAAGAGAAATTTTAATACGCCGTGCGATAGTTCGCGCATTTGCGCAAACCGCACATGGCTAATCGCAAAAAATGCAGCGGCTTTTTTGCGATGCAGACCTTGAAAAAGGTGAGAAAGAGCGTCAAAAGGTTTTTAAGCTTGCTGTTTTTCATATTGTTTGACATCTGTTATTTTATCTGCGAAAAAATAGTTCCGTTCAAATCAAAATATTACGTCTCGCCGCTTCGTCTCCGCTCCGCGGCTTCGCCGCCGCTCAACTCTCGCAACGACGCTTCGCGCCGTCCGAGGTTTCGCGGAAAATTATAAGAACAAGTCTGCCGAATAAAATATTTCAAAAGTAATAGATATTGTTCTTGCTGTACCTGTAAAGTGCAGAATCTGTTCGCTGAAACACACAGGGTGTTCGATTTTAGCAATCGCAGTCTTTTTCTTTCCGCTGTGCAGGGCTTGCGTCGCTTTTCGCAGCGAAACGCCGAGTAAACAGTATTATCCTATTTGTTTACGCCTTTGTTATGTTCGGTATGAGCCAGCTGAACGCCGACGAGCCGCCCGCGCAGATGAATCCCACAACAACGGCGGCACATATAACGCCGCAGCATATCGCGGGAAATGCGCGCTTGAATTTGATGTCAAGCAGGGACGCAACGAGAGTTCCCGTCCACGCGCCCGTGCCGGGCAGGGGAATGCCGACAAAGAGAGCCAACCCGATAAAAAGACCGATACCGGTCTTGCCCGAAAGTTTTTTGCCGCCCTTTTCGCCCTTTTCAAGGCAGAATGTGAAGAATTTGCCTATAACTTTTTTGTCCTTGCCCCAGACAAGCACTTTTCTCGCAAAAAAGTAGATTATCGGAACGGGAATGAGGTTTGCAATCGCCGAAATTATGCAGACCTGAACTATCGGCAGGTCGTAGCCGAAAAAGCCCGTCGGAATTGCGCCGCGCAGTTCGACAATGGGAACCATTGAAATAAGAACTATCCAAAGCCAGGGGTATTTTGTAAAGAATGCGGACATTGATTTTTCTCCTCTTTTACTGTCGGTGTGGTGTGTGGCATGTGTGAGTTATGTAAGTTATTTCTTATAGTTATACGGAAGTTTTTTGATTAAGTCGGAAACCTTATCTGATATCAAAGCAAAACGAAAACTTTTTTTCAACCCTTATGGTGTAAGGTTTTATCTGCGTGCGGACCTTGTTCAAAGTCGTCTCGCCGCTCCGTCTTCGCTCCGCTTGCTCGCCGCCGCTCAACTCACCCTCATTGTCTCGGGAGGTTTCGCGGGGAAAATAAAGGTGAATTCATAAATATATCGTTTCAAAAGTAATTGGTATTGTTTTTTCTGTTATATCAGCAAAGTGCGTAAAGTGTTTGCTATGCAAACATTTGATTAGCCTAAACAGACCTCGTCTTTTTCTTTCCGCTACGCGGAGTTTGCGTCGTTTTTCGCAAACGAAAAGCCGAGCAAACTGTTTTTTAATCTTTTCTTATTACGGTCGGAACACCGATTCCCAATCCTGATTTTTTTCGTTATGTTTAGATTTCAAATTTATTTCTCGTCCAGATTTTTCAAAAACGACAGTCTGTAAATCGGCGCGATTCCGTGTTTTTTCAGCAGTTCGTAATGCTCTTTTGTCGGGTAGCCCTTGTGCTTTTCGAGCGCGTATTGCGGGTATTCCTCCGCAAGTTTTTTCATCAGTCTGTCACGGTAGACCTTTGCCACGACCGAAGCGGACGCTATCGAAGCGCTTTTTGCGTCGCCGCCCACGATGGTGTCGCACGGCACGGGTATGTTTCTTGCCCTGTTGCCGTCGATAAGCGCAAAATCGGGCTTGACGGAAAGATTTTCTATGGCTCTGCGCATCGCCAGAAACGAGGCGTTGAGTATGTTTATTTCGTCTATCTCCGCAGGGGACGCTTCGCCTATGCCCATGGCGACCGCTTTTTCGAGAATGACGGGGTACAGTTTTTCCCGCTTCTTTTCGGAAAGTTTTTTCGAGTCGTTTATTCCCTCGGGTACAAAGTCCTCGGGCAATATCACCGCCGCCGCCACAACAGGTCCGCACAGCGGTCCTCTGCCCACTTCGTCAACGCCGCACACAAGCGCGCCGTATTTTGCGTAATACTCTTTGTCGAGCGAATTATCCATTCTTTTTTCTCCTCCGAAATTCGGGCAGCTGCGTCAGCACCACCGCCGCAAAAATGAGCGCACAGCCGATATATTCCCGCGCAGTCAGGCTCTTTTTGAGTATTATTGCGCTTGTTATTACGCCGAACACCGATTCAAGGCTCAGCAGCAGCGAAACGACCGCGGGATTCGCGCCTTTCTGCGAAACTATTTGGAGCGTGTAGCCTATGCCGGACGAGAACACGCCGAGGTATACAAGCGGAAGCCAAGCCGCCGTTATTTCGTCGAACGACGGTGTTTCGAATATAAACATGGTCGCGCCGGAAAGCACCGTGCAGACCGCAAATTGCGCACACGAAAGTTTGACGCCGTTCACATCGTGCGTGAAGCGGTCGATTATCAGAATATGTCCCGCAAAGCATACCGCGCTTATGAATATGAGCAGGTCGCAGAGTTCGAGCGTGAAATCTTTTTTAATGCAAAGCAGATAAAAACCCGCCATTGCAATGCCGAGACTTATCCACACTTTTGCGGGCATTTTTTGCTTGAAAAACAGCCCGAACAGCGGCACAAGAACCATGTAAAGCGCCGTTATGAACGCGCCTTTGCCCGAATCCGCGCCCTGCGAAAAACCGAGTTGCTGGAACGACTGCGCCACAAAAAGCGCCGTTCCGCAGAGCAGCCCGCCCAGCAGGAGCAGTTTTCTTTCCCGCTTCTTTTCGTCGGCTGTCTTGGGCTGTTCGTTCTTCCTTTTTTTCCTTGTCGCAAGTCTGTAAATGCCTATCACGGCAAGCAAAAAAAGGAACGACAGCAGCGAGCGCACCGTGTTTATCGTGAACGCCTGCGCGTGCTTCGCCGCCGTTTCCTGCGCGACGAACGCCGTTCCCCATATAAACGCCGCCAAAAGCGGCAAAAATGTGTGTCTTGCTTTGTCAAGAGTTTTGTTCATATTTAACCCGTCTTTCAACCGGAGAAAAGTCGTTGCTTCGCGCGCCGTAAGGCGGGAGCAGGGGACTTTTTGAACCCTGCCCGTCGGCGGGATTTGTCGGAACCGAATATATTAAACCGTAGTCTGAATATATTCGATCCGAACAAATACGATTGACCGCCCCAACCTTCGCAAAATGAAGAAAGAGTTCTCCTCCCTTTTGAACGGAGCCTGTACCTCTTTCGGGAGATAAAAACGCAGTTGTTTTCCTGTCTTGTCGTAAACGGAAAACACGGCATTTTTAACGATTCCAAAATGTTTCGCGCGTACGCGCTCAATCAAAAACAGAAAAGATTACCGATGGACGGAAGACAGTCTTCTGACGCTTCGCGTGCTGCGTAAGGCACGGCAAAAGCGAACGATCTCACCGGATAACAGAAAGGAATCAGTTTAACATTTCGCGCGCACGCGCTCAATGAATATATTAACATATTATAGGCGATTATTCAATATTGTTCGGAAAAAGTTTGAAATTACGCGTCGCGAGCGTCCTCGATTTTTTTCTGTTTTTCGGTTGCCTTGTTCGTAAAAGCCCGTTTCAGGCATACTATGGAAAATTTTTATAACATCTTTTGCCTTTCTCCTTGACAACGCGTCTTTATATGATATAATATAATATAAAATATTATGCCTGCGCACGGGCGTATGCAAAGCAAAAACAGGCAGAGAGATCTCTGCCCGAAAACGTCCCCGAAAGGAAAGAAAATATGATAAAAAGTATGACCGGTTACGGCAAAGCAAGGCTCGTGACCGACGGACGCGACGTGACCGTTGAGATAAAAAGCGTCAACCACCGATATTTTGAAATGTTCGCGCGTATTCCCCGCGCATATATGCAGATAGAGGATATGATACGTTCGTATTTGCAGACGCGCATCGTCCGCGGCAAGATCGAGGTAAACGTATCCATCGCCGACAACGGCGCTTCCGTTTCGGCCGTCAAAGTGAACAAGCCGCTTTTTGAAGCATATTACGCGGCGCTGAAAGACGTTTCGGAAACGTATTCGCTCCCGTTCGATGCGGGCGCGGCGGTCGCTCTCCGTTTTCCCGACGTCATTGCCGCAGAGAAAGAGGACGAGGACGTGAAAGCCGTTTGGGCTTCCGTTCTGCCCGCGCTTGAAGCGGCGACCGACGCATTTATCGCCCAGCGCGAAGCCGAGGGCGGCCGTCTTTCGAAAGACATTCAGGCAAAATGCGCCGAGATTAAATCCAATGTCGATTTCATCGAAAGCCGTTCCGCGCAGTTGATAGGCGAATATGAGAAAAAACTCCGCGCGAGGATAGAGGAACTGCTCGGCGATGTCAAAGTTGACGAACAGCGTCTTTTGACCGAGGTTGCGATAATGGCGGACAGGATAGCGATTGACGAAGAACTTGTGCGCCTGAACAGCCATTGCAAAACGCTTGCGGATATGTTCGCGGACGGCGTTTCGAACGGCAAGAAGATGGACTTCTTCATACAGGAGATGAACCGCGAGGCGAACACTATATCGTCCAAGATAGGCGACCTTGAAGTCACCGCCCGCGTCATTGAGATAAAAACGTGTATCGAAAAGATACGCGAACAGATACAGAACGTTGAATAAAAGGGGAGAAAAAGAGATATGAAACTTGTCAATATCGGCTTCGGAAACGTTGTCGCCGCGGGCAGGATAGTTGCCATTGTCAGCCCCGACTCTTCTCCGATAAAGCGCATAATACAGGACGCAAAAGAAAAATCGACCCTTATCGACGCCACATACGGCAGACGCACGCGCGCCGTTATCATAACGGACAGCGAACACGTTATTCTGAGCGCCGTTCAGCCCGAGACCGTTGCCGCGAGAGCGGAACCCGACACGGATATGGAAGAGGACGAAGAGGATGAATAGTCACAAAAAAGGCGCCGTCTTTGTTGTTTCGGGCCCGTCGGGCGTAGGCAAGGACACCGTGCTGAAAGAACTCATGCCCCGCCTCGGCGACCGTGCGGTGATGTCTGTTTCCAACACGACCCGCCCGCCGCGTTCAGGCGAGGTCGACGGCGTGGACTATAACTTCATCGGCGAGGATGAATTCCGCCGCGCCATAGCCGAGGGCAAGATGCTTGAATATACCGAATATTGCTCCGTGCTTTACGGCACGCCGCTCGACCCGATAAAAAAATGGGTGGACGAGGGCAAAGCGGTCATACTCAAGATCGAACGCGAGGGAATGCTCAACGTCCGCAAGCGTATGCCCGAGGCCGTGACCGTGTTTATCGCGCCGCCGAGCGAGGAAGTGCTCGAAAAACGCATACGCGGCAGACAGTCCGAGACTTCCGCGGCGATAGAAAAACGTCTCGACCGCGCGCGTTACGAGATGAAAATGAGCGGCGATTACGACCACCGCATTGTAAACGACGGACTTGAGGAAGCCGTCAACGAACTTGAAAAACTGATTTTGAAATATATAGGATAGGTGTTATTGTTATGTTATATCCCAGCATGAATCAACTTTTGAAAATCAACAAACACGGTGTTGCCAACAGAAGACAGTGCCGTTATTCGCTCGTTATCGCCGTTGCGAAACACGCGCGTGAGATAGCCGACAGAGCGGACGCAGCTGACGAACGTCTTGAAGACCGTTCCGTATCTCTTGCCGTCAAGGATTTCGCGGACGGCAAAGCGTACTTCGAAGAAGTCTGAACGGTAACCGCTTATGACCTCGGAAAAAAGCGTTCTCGTTTATATCGAGGATGTGCCTTATCAGGCGGACAAACAGTACGAATATCTGCTGCCCGCGGCGCTTGAAGAAGTTGTCTGCGTCGGCAGTCTCGTGCGCTGCCCGTTCGGCAGGGGCAGCCGCGCCGTTCGCGCCGTTGTCACCGAGATACGCACGCGTTCCGAGGACGTGAAACTCAAAGAGGTGGAAGACGTATTTTCCGCGTCGCCCGTCCTTGACGAAAAGGGACTTCGGCTTTGCGCTTTTATGAAAGAACGGTATTTTTGTCCGTTTTTCGAAGCCGCAAAGACCGTTATGGCTCCCGGCACGGTCGGTGGGTTTGACAGGTTCGTGCGTATGGACGCGCCCGTTTCCGACCCCGAAATACGCGACTTTTTTGAGAAAAATCAAAATACCGTTTCACGCAAAAACCTTGCCGAACGCCTCGGCAAAGAAAACTACGCAAAAGTCCTGCGCCTGATAAAGAAAGGCGAACTGACGGAAACTCTCGAAAAGAAACAGACCGTCTCGGACAGCGTTTCGCGCTTTGTGCGCGTGTTGCCCCGCGCAGCCGATTACGCCCGCCGCGAACGCCCCAAAAAAGCGCCGAACATTCAAAAAAGGCTTGCCGTTCTCGATTATCTTTTCGAAAACGGGGATTCGAGCGTCAAGGACGTTATCTATATGACAGGCGTTTCCGTTTCGGTGCTTAAAACGCTTGAAAAATACGGCGTGACGGAGTTTTTTGAAAAAGAAACCCCGCGCGACCCTCTCAAAAACAAGAAACGCGGCTCAGACACCGCGCCCTGCGTGCTCAACGCCGAACAGCAAAAGGCGTTTGAAGAAATTTCGGCAAATCTCGGCAGCGGCGGCGCACATCTGCTTTACGGCGTCACGGGCAGTGGCAAAACGCACGTTTTCACCGCCCTTGCGGACAAAGTGCTTTCACAGGGCAAGTCGGTTTTGCTCTTATTACCCGAAATATCGCTTACTTTGCAGATAATAGACCGCCTTGTCAGCCGCTACGGCGACCTGCTTGCGGTTCTGCACAGCGGGCTTTCCGTCGGCGAACGCTATGACGAGTACAAACGCATACGCACGGGCGATGCCCGATTCGTCGTCGGCACCCGAAGCGCCGTTTTCGCCCCGCTCAAAGATCTCGGTCTTGTTATCGTGGACGAGGAACAGGAGCATACTTACAAATCCGAAAAATCGCCCCGTTACGACGCAAAAGCCGTTGCGGGCTACCGTGTTCACGAAGAAAAGGCGCTTCTGCTCGTCGCTTCCGCCACCCCGTCCTTTGAAAGTTTTTATAAGGCGCAAAAGGGCAGGATAGGGCTTTCCGTCCTGCGCGAAAGATATAACGGCGGACCGCTTCCCAAAGTGCTTGTCAGCGATATGTCCCGCGAACTTGTCGAGGGCAACCGCGATATTATCGGCTCCGTGCTTGCCTCGGAAATAGCGAAAAACGCCGAAAAACACGAACAAACCATTCTTTTTATGAACCGCAGAGGGTATAACTCCTTTGTTCAATGCCCCAAATGCAAGTATGTTTTTGCCTGCAAAAGCTGCGGTATTCCGATGACATACCACGCCGCCAATGACCGCCTTGTCTGCCATTACTGCGGCGAAAGCAAACCCGCCGCTTCGGTTTGTCCCGTCTGCGGCTCAAAAACGCTCAAATATTCGGGTTACGGCACACAGCGCGCCGAACGCGAGATAAAAGCGATGTTTCCCGAACTCCGTGTGCTGCGCATGGACGCTGACACCGTAGGCGGCAAGAACAGCCGCGATGAGATCCTTTCCGCGTTCGCCCGCCGCGAATACGACGTATTGCTCGGCACGCAGATGATAACCAAAGGGCTGGATTTCCCCAACGTCACGCTTGTCGGCGTTCTTTCCGCCGATTCGCTGCTCTATTCGTCCGACTTCCGCGCATACGAAAAAACGTTTTCGCTCCTGACGCAGGTCGTCGGCAGAGCGGGACGCGCCGAAAAACAGGGCAGAGCCGTTATTCAGACTTTCTCCCCGACCCACTTGGTGCTCGAACACGCGATAAAACAGGATTACGAGGGCTTTTTTGAGGAAGAAACTTCGCTGCGAAAACTGCTTGTATACCCGCCGTTCTGCGACGTGTGTCAATGCGTTTTCACCGCCGATACGCTCCCGCGCGCCTTTGAAGCCGCCGAAGCGTTCACTTCCCGCATCGAGGAAAAACTGAAATGCGAAGAGTTCGCAAAACTCCCGCTCACGATAATCCGCGCCCGACAGACCGCCGTGCCCATGGTCGGCGGCAGGGACAGGGTCAGAGTTCTTATCAAATGCCGCGACGACGCACCGACCCGCCGTCTGCTCCGAGAGGTTTATCTCGGTATGCTGACGGACAAGGATATGCGCGACGTCACCGTGGGGCTTGACATGAACCCGACGAGCATAATATAAAACGAACGATACGGCGGCGCACTCCCCGCGCAAAAGGGTCTGCGCTTCGCACGGTTAATATGAAAATACAATATCTTCTCCGTCCGTTGCCACGCAGCGATTTTGCCTGTCCGTGATTTTGCGCGGGCTGAACGGGAGAAAACAATTCGGATAATTTTTCAGAGGTTATAAATATGGCTATTCGAAACATAGTAAAAGAGGGCGACGAGCGTCTTGCAAAGGTCTGCCGTCCCGTCGAAAAATTCGACAGACATCTTGAAGAACTTGTTCACGACATGAAAGACACGTTAAAACTTGCCGAGGGGCTGGGACTTGCCGCTCCGCAGGTCGGCATTCTGCGCCGCGTTGTCGTTGTGGTTGACGATAACGGCAAGATGTTCGAACTCATAAATCCCGAAATCGTTGAAGCCGTCGGCGAACAGGAAGCCCACGAGGGCTGTCTTTCCATTCCCGGGGTGTTCGGCGTTACGCGCCGCCCCGCAAGAGTGACCGTCCGCGCCAAAAACGTTAAGGGCGAAGACGTACAGTACACCCGCGAGGGCATAACCGCCGTCTGCTTCTGCCACGAACTTGACCACCTCGACGGAATACTTTTCAGAACGCACGTTGAGCATTATCTCGACCCCGACGAGGATTGACGAAAGGAAACCGAAAATATGCGCATACTTTTTATGGGAACTTCGGATTTTGCCGTTGCAAGCCTTGACGCGCTTGTAAAAGCGGGCAGAACCCCCGTTGCCGTTATCTCACAGCCCGATAAGCCGAAAGGCAGAGGGTATACGATGACCCCGACGCCCGTCAGCGCAAGAGCGGCTGAACTCGGCATTCCCGTTTATAAGCCGACCACGCTCAAAAACGGCGCGATAGCGGACTTGCTTTCGGAGATAGACCCCGAACTGAACGTCGTTGTCGCTTACGGAAAAATTCTTCCCGCATACGTTCTCGATTATCCGGGGCTCGGCAGTATCAATGTTCACGGTTCGCTGCTTCCGATGTACCGCGGCGCCGCCCCGATAAACAAAGTTCTTATGGACGGCTGTGAAAAGACGGGCGTTACCACGATGTATATGGACACGGGACTTGACACGGGCGACATGATATTCAAAGCGGAAACGGAGATAACCGAAGACGACGATTTCGGCACTCTGCACGACCGCTGCGCTGCGTTGGGCGCGGAACTTCTCGTCAAGACCGTTGACGCGATAGAGCAGGGCACCGCTCCGCGCATTCCGCAGGAGGGCGAGACCTGCTATTCCCCGATGATAGACAATGAAACGCGCCGCCTTGATATGAATATGTCCGCGCGCGATTTTGTCAACCGCGTCCGCGGATTAAGCCCCGTACCGTGCGCTTTCTGCGAGCTTGACGGAAAAAATCTCAAAGTTTACGGCGCGCGCCTTGAACAGGGTTCGTCCGACGCCGAGCCGGGAACGGTCGTTGACGGCAAACGCTTTGTCGTCAGGGTCGGCGACGGGCTTGTTCGTTTGACGGATATCCAACTCGAAGGCAAAAAACGTATGTCCGCCGAGGACTTCTGCCGCGGCAGAAAGCCGGAAAAGCTTTCGTAACGGCGGCAGGCGGCAGGTGAAGTCCGAGCCGCGCGCGAAAGACGCTTTCTCGGGTATCAATTTCTGATAACGGCTCTGCCGTTTAATAAGGAGATATTAAAATGCCTCTTTTCTTTTATGATTATTGGTATGTTATTCTGGTTGTTCCGATGATTATATTCTCACTCATTATGAGCGCGAACGTCAAGGGAACATACTCCAAATACAAAACAGTCCGCAACCGCAGCGGCATAACGGGCGCGGAAGCCGCCCGCCGCATTCTGCTTGAAAACGGGATAACCGATGTCCGAATAGAAGTTTGCGGGGGCGAACTGACGGACCATTATAACCCGCGCACGAACGTGGTGTCCCTGTCCGCCGACGTTTTCAATTCAACGTCCGTCGCCGCAGTCGGCATTGCCGCCCATGAAGTCGGACACGTCTGCCAGCATTATTCGGGATATGCTCCCATCAAAATAAGAAACGCCGTGCTTCCCGTTGCGAATATCGGCTCTTCGCTCTCGATTCCGCTTATTATACTCGGTATCTTTTTAAGTTTCAAACCGCTTGTCATGGCGGGCGTTATCGCGTTTGCCGCGGTTGTTCTTTTCCAACTCGTCACGCTCCCCGTCGAATTCAACGCATCGTCCCGCGCCATGAAATCCCTTGTTTCCTGCGGAATACTTTCGTCGGACGAAACATCGGGTACGCGCAAAGTGCTTTCCGCCGCCGCAATGACTTACGTTGCCGCACTTGCCGTGTCTTTGGCACAACTGTTGCGGCTTATCCTGATAGCGAGAAGCAACAACAGGGATTGAACGCTTTAACGGCAAATATACAGACTCTGCCCGACGCGGTGTATGTGCTCGGCGCGGAGTAACGATACCACATTACCGAATTTTTTTATTACGGATATGACAGACATTTCATCATTGACATTTACCGACCTCGAAACGTATATCAAGTCCCTCGGCGAACCCGCATTCCGCGCAAAGCAGATATATGCGTGGCTGAGCCGCGGCGTTATGACGTTTGACGGCATGACGGATATTTCGAAGTCGCTGCGCGAAAAACTGCATGAGAACTGCACCCTTGCCACGCTTGAAATGCGCCGCCGCCTCGTTGACCCCGAGGACGGCACTGCGAAGTATCTTTTCGCGCTTTCGGACGGGCTTCTTATCGAGACCGTCGTTATGAAATACAAGCACGGCAACAGCGTCTGCATCTCTTCGCAGGCGGGCTGCCGCATGGGTTGCCGCTTTTGCGCAAGTACGCTTTTGGGTAAAGAGCGCGATCTGACGGCGGGCGAAATGCTTGCGCAGGTCGCTTTCGCAAACGCAGACGCGGGCGTGACCAACGTCGTTGTCATGGGCGTCGGCGAACCGCTGGATAATTTTGACAACCTCTGCGTTTTTCTTGAAAATCTGCACGACCCGCGCGGTCTGAACATCAGCCACCGCCATGTTTCCGTGTCCACCTGCGGCATCGTTCCCAAAATTTACGAACTTGCCGAAAAACGCTTGCAGATAACGCTTTCCGTCTCTCTGCACGCGCCGGACGACGAGACCCGTTCGCAGATAATGCCGATAAACTCCGCATATAATGTTGAGACGCTGATGAAAGCCTGCGACGCCTATGTTGCGGCTACGAATCGCAGGATTTCTTATGAATATACTCTTATAAAGGGCGTGAACGATACTCCCGCCCACGCGCGCAGACTTGCGTCGCTTATGAAGGGCAGACTTGCCCACGTCAACCTTATCCCCGTCAATTATGTTTCCGAACGCGGACTTGTTCCGTCGGACAGAAAGACGGTCAACGAATTTTGCGATATGCTGCTTGAACGCGGCATAAACGCCACGCTCCGCCGCACGCTCGGCGACGGCATAAACGCGGCTTGCGGTCAACTCCGCCTTGCCGAGGAAAAAAGCAAACAATAAATAATCAGTAAAATAAACATTTTCAAATAAACCAAACACCGAGGAGGTGTCAAAGGCTTGAAAGTTTACGGAAAGACCGATGTCGGAAAGGTTCGCGAATCGAATCAGGACAACATGGTTTTCAGACAACTTGACGAAGGCTGTCTTTATGCCGTTGTATGCGACGGTATGGGCGGTCACAACGGCGGCAACGTTGCTTCCGAACTTGCCGTGAGAACGTTTGACGCGTCGCTTTCGACGAGTTACGACGATTTTGCGCGCAGCCGCTCGGTCGAAACATTGCTCCGCAAAGTTATCAAACACACAAACGAAACGGTTTTTGCTGTCTCTTTGAAAGACGCGGGACTTCGCGGAATGGGCACGACCGTTGTTATGGCCTATGTTTTGGACGGCAAAGCGTACATAGCCCATGTCGGCGACAGCCGCGCTTATCTTTATGACGGTGATTCGCTTTCACGCCTGACACGGGATCATTCGATAGTTCAGCAAATGCTCGATGACGGCGAGATAACGGAAGAGGAAGCAAAGACCCACCCTTACCGTCACGTTATAACCCGCGTTCTCGGCTTCACAAGCGAGGTCGAAGCGGATATTGAAAAAACAGAATTTTCTCCGACGGATATTATACTTCTTTGCTCGGACGGGCTGACGAATATGCTCGAAGACTCCGAGATAGAAAGTGTTTTTGAAACGGTTCCCGCCGAGAGGGTCTGCGACGAACTTGTGTCGCGCGCTCTCAAAAACGGCGGAACGGACAATGTGACCGCGGTAATTGTCTGCGGCGATGAGATTGAATAAGGAGATATTTATATATGGAAGACAGATTGGTCGGAACCGTCCTTGACGGTCGTTACGCAGTCAAAGAAGTTATCGGCACGGGCGGCATGAGCATCGTTTACAAAGCCGAGGACACGCAGGAGGGCAGACTTGTTGCGCTCAAAGTTCTTAAAGAGGAATTTGTGCGCGAGCCGAAGTCCCGCCGCCGTTTTCTCAACGAATCCCGCGCCATCGCAATGCTTTCGCACGAGAATATCGTGGACGTTCTCGACGTCAATTTCGAGGGCGACGTTCAGTATATCGTTATGGAATACCTCGAAGGTCCCACTCTCAAAGAATATATGGTCGAGCACGGCGCGCTTGACGTTTACGACGCGCTCCATATCGTCGAACAGATACTTTCCGCGCTCAAACACGCCCACGAACGCGGCGTTGTTCACCGTGACATAAAACCGCAGAACATCATTCTGGTGGACGGCAACGAGACCGTCAAAGTCATGGATTTCGGTATCGCGCACGTTCAGAATTACAGCACGATAACCATTTCCGACAAGGCGATAGGCACGGTTCATTACATCAGCCCCGAACAGGCAAAGGGCAGACCCGCCGACGAACGCAGCGACATCTATTCGACGGGCGTCATTCTTTATGAAATGCTGACGGGCAAACTCCCGTTTGACGCAGACAGCGCCGTTTCCGTCGCACTCATGCAGGTTCAGCAAAAGCCCGTTCCGCCGTCGCAGATAGTTCCCGACATCCCGCCCGCCGTTGAACACATTGTGATGAAAGCCATGCGCAAAAACGTTGAGGCAAGATACCAGAACGCGGGCGAAATGCTTGAAGATATAGAAAAATTCAGAGAAAATCCCGACGTCGTTCTCGAAACAACTCCGCCCAAAGCAGACCCGAATTATGTTGCGGAAGACCCGCAACCGAAGAGAAAGAGCCGCTACGTCAGAAAACGCACACAAAACCGCTGGCTGTTCGCCGTTATCGGCATAGGCGGCGCGGCGCTGCTGCTGCTTGTTATGGTTTTGGTCATGCTCGGCATAGGCAACGGCTTGAAAGGCGACTATGAACGCGTGCCCGAATACAAAGGCAAACTGACAAGCGACCTGACCATGGAAGATTCGCAGAAGTTCGCGTTCCGCTTTATATGGCAAAACTCCGATGAGGACGAGGGCAAGATAATAGACCAAGACCCGCCCGCAGGCAAATCCGTTGCCAAAGGCTCGGAGATAGTGCTTTACGTCTCAAACGGCAACTCGCCTTATACCACCGTGCCCGAGGGCTTGACAAACGTCCATATCGATACGGCAAGAAGCATTCTGAACGCGCTCGGCATAGCGTATGAGATACAGTATACGTCCGAATCCGCGGATATCGAAGATGATTACGTTGTCGCAACGTCTCCCTCCGCAGGCGAGAAGTTCGACCGCAACGGCAAGATAATCCTTTATCTGAACAAGAAAGGCAGCTCGGCTTCCGAAGACGTAGCCATTCCCACAAACATCATCGGCGAAAATCTCGACACCGCCAAAAAGATACTTGACGCGCTCGGCATAAAATATGTCGTTCAGTACGGTTCGAGCAACCTTGCCGAGGGACTTGTCACCAAGACTTCTCCCGAACCCGGCGAAAAGGTCGCCAAGGGCACAACCATAACGATATTCGTTTCCAACGGACAGGGACAGACCGAACCGCCGACAACGGAGCCCACAACGGAACCCGAAACTCCGACCACGACCGAACCCGAGCCGACGGAAGACCCGAACCCCGAGCACGGCGGAAATCAGTAAAACGGTAAACAAAAACAAGTGAAAGCAACATTGATAAAGGGCGTCGGCGGGCTGTATACCGTCAGAGCATCGGACGGCGAACTGCTGTCCGTCCGCGCCCGAGGAATTTTCAGAAAAAACGGAATATCGCCGCTTGTCGGCGATGAGGTCGAGGTTGAAAACGACGCTCTGACCGCGATTTTGCCGCGCAGAAACGCTTTTCCGCGCCCGCCCGTCGCGAACATAGACAAACTTTTCATTGTCTGCGCCGTTGCCGACCCCGCACCCAATCTTTACACGCTTGACCGAATGACCGTCATCGCGCGCTTTCTCGGCGTAACGCCCGTTCTCGTTTTCAACAAAACCGATCTGGACAAGCATTCGGACGTCATTTCTCTGTATTCGTCGCTGCCGATAAAGAGTTATTCTCTTTCGGCGGCATTTCCGAACGAAAAGACGGTCGAAGAACTGAAAAACGAGATAAACGGCTGCACCGTGGCGCTTTCGGGCGTTTCAGGCGTCGGAAAATCGACGCTTATGAACCTTATCTGCCCCGAAGCCCGCGCCGAAACGGGTGAAATATCCAAAAAACTCGGACGCGGCAAAAACACGACCCGTCACACGGAACTTTTCGAGACCTGCGGCGGACGCGTTGTCGATACTCCGGGCTTTTCCGAGATAGAACCGCGTGAGTTCGGGCTGGTTGACAGAAGCGTTCTGCCCGACCTGTTCCCCGAATTTGCCGAGCCTCTTTCGGAGGGCTGCCGCTTTTCCGACTGCCGCCATATCGCCGAGCCGGACTGCGCTTTGCGCCGCGCCGTTGAAGACGGAAGTGTACCGAAGACCCGTTACGAATCCTTTGTCCGCCTTTACGACGAGATAGGCGAACTGAAAGCGTGGGAAAACAAATGAGAGCGGTCATATTTGTATGGGCGGAACTTGCCGCTCTGCCCGTTGAAATAAAAAAAGACGATTTTGTTATATGCGCCGACGTCGGCTTGAAGACCGCCGAGCGTTTCGGCGTGCGCCCAGCCGTCGTGATAGGGGACTTTGACTCATACCCCAACGGCAGACTTTACAACGGCGAAAAGGTCGTTCTGCCCGTTGAAAAGGACGATACGGACACGCATTACGCCGTCCGTTACGCACTTGACCGCGGCGCGGACGAGATAGTTATAGTCGGCGGTATCGGCGGCGCGAGGGAAGACCACACTTTTGCCAATATCGCAACATTGCGGTATATTTACTCCCGCGGCGCAAAAGGGTATATCATAACCGACCGCGCGCGGATAGATTATCTCGAAAACGGCACTCTGACGCTCCCCGCAGAAGAAAAAAGCGTGAACGTCACCGTTTTTCCGCTGACCGAAACCGCGCTTGTCACCGAACGCGGACTTAAATACAGCGTCGAAAAGACCGAGTTCTTTGCCGACGTCCCGCTTTGGGCAAGCAATTCCACGCTTCCCGACACGGAAGCGACTATAACCGTTCATGCAGGTAAGGTCGTTATTTTCAGAATAAAATAGCCTTTGGGTTCGCTTTTCTCTGTCCGAACATTTTTTCATATAAACGGCAGTCCCTGCCCGTTTCCGATGTGAACCGCATTTTTTCCTAATTTTCCGCTGACTTTTACCGAGCGTTCACACAGCCGTCACTTTCGGGGGGTATAATCCTCTTGTAAAAACAAGAAAGGACGGTTTTTTGAAATGGACGATTTCGAAAAAAACGAACTCAATATAAATAAAACGCCGTCGGAGAACGAAAAGAGACCCGACGATGTGCAGACGGCACAGACGGACGCGGCGCAGACAACGCCCGCCGCCGAAACGCCCGACAGACCGCAGCCGAGATATGCTTACGACCCGCAAACGGGCGAACGCTACGAGGTCGGCACAAGACCCGAACCCCATGCTCCTGCGGGACAGCCTCCGTATCACAGACCGAACCCGCCTTACGGCGCTCCCGCACAGACCACCGCACAACCCCCGCGCTACGAATACTCGTATCGCAACGGTCAGCCGCAGACCAATTATAATTACGGCGGCGAATACGGCTACGGCAGAGTTGCTCCGAACGGAACGTATTCATATTCCTCTCCGCAGCAGCCTCCGAGACCTCCCAAAAAGCCGAAAGAGAAAAAGAAGTTCGGCATCGGCGCCGTTTGCGCGCTGCTTGTCGCGGCAATAATCCTTTCAACGGGACTCGGCATCGGCGGTTCGTATATGCTCTTCGGCAGAAACGGCACAGCGGGCGGTTCGCAGACATCTTCGGGCGGCAACACCGTCATTTACGAAAGCACCGAACCCAAAGTTGACACCTCCTCCGTCGCGGGCAGCACGGACACCGCAAAAGTCGTTGCGGCGGTTGAAAATTCCGTTGTCGAGATAACCACGGAGACCGTCACCACCTCCACTTTCTTCGGTCAGTATGTTACCCAGGGCGCAGGCAGCGGTGTTGTTGTCAGCTCGGACGGATATATAGTCACGAACAATCACGTCGTTGACGGCGCAACAAATATAAAAGTCACGCTCGCAAACAAAACGACCTATGACGCCACGGTTGTCGGCACGGACGAAAAAACCGACATCGCAGTTGTCAAAATAAATGCTACGGGACTTACCCCCGCGGTATTCGGCGACTCTTCGCAGATAGTTGTCGGACAGGACGTCATAGTTATCGGCAACCCTCTCGGCTCGCTCGGCGGCAGCGTCACCAAGGGCATTGTCAGCGCGCTTGACCGTCAGGTAACCATTGAAAATCAGACCATGACGCTTTTGCAGATAGATGCGGCTGTCAACCCCGGTAACTCAGGCGGCGGCGCATTTGACGCAAACGGCAACCTTATCGGCATAGTCAACGCAAAATCGACAGGTTCGAATATAGATAACCTCGGCTTTGCAATTCCCGTCAACACCGCAAAAACTGTTATAAACGATATTATTCAATACGGCTACGTTACGGGCAGGATCTCGACGGGTTTTGAACCCATCGACCTCACCGACCGCGCAACCGCGATAAGTTACCGTGTTTCGAGAACCGGTATATATGTATACAAAGTCACGGACACAACTTCTCAATTCAGAAGCGGCGACCTGCTTGTCAGCATGGACGGCACGGTTATCAGTTCCATGTCGGACTATAACTCCGTTGTTGACGCTCACAAGATAGGCGACACCATTGACGTGACCATAATCAGGAACGGCGAACAAAAGACCGTCTCCCTGACCTTCGGCGAATACGTCCCGTCGCAGAACGGCTGACGCATAAGCCCTTTCCCTCCGCGCTCGCAATCACGCGGTCGGAAAACTTAAATTGCTTGCTCGTGTTTTTTTCATATTTCTTTCTCTTGGAAACTCGGCTCCGCTTCGGTGGGGTCGAGTTTCACTTTGTTTATAAATAGGATTTAAGTTTTTAGTTTGTGCAGGGAGTAATAGTTCGGCGAAATAAATTCGCCGAAGAAATGTTGATATAATACGCCGTGCGAAATTGTTGCTGCGCAACACGCACATGGCTGTTCTCAAAACGGCGGCGCGTTTTGAGAGTTTCTTTCTCTTGGAAACTCGGCTCCGCTTCGGTGGGGTCGAGTTTCACTTTGTTTATAAATAGGATTTAAGTTTTTAGTTTGCGCAGGAAAACATAGTTCGGCGAAATAAATTCGCCGAAGACCGGTCGATCCGATACGCCGTGCGAAATTGTTGCTGCGCAACACGCACATGGCTGTTCTCAAAACGGCGGCGCGTTTTGAGAGTTTCTTTCTCTTGGAAGTGCGGCTCTGCTTTTGCAGGGTCGCGCTTCACTTTGTTTATATAGGAGTTAAGTTTTTAGTTTGCGCAGGAAAACATAGTTCGGCGAAATAAATTCGCCGAAGAGGTGTCTGTTTGCCTGATATGTTTAGCCCCAAACCTCTACTTGACAAATCCTTTTGTTGGTTGTATAATGTTCCGTATAATTTGCAACGTATGTTTTATAAAAGGAGAAGATAATGGAATTTATACGTCTCACTCATGAAAATCTTGATGCCGAGCATATCTGCTGTGCGATTTCGAACAACAAGGACGTTCAGGTATCGTCGAAAAAAGAGTGGCTTGCGGAACGTCTTGACGAGGGACTTGTTTTTCTGAAAGGTAATGTCCGCGGCAAATGTTTTATCGAATATATCCCCGCTGAAAACGCGTGGGCTCCGATAGCAGCCGACGGGTATATGTATATTGACTGTCTTTGGGTCTCGGGACAATTCAAGGGACACGGATATTCCTCCGAACTGCTTGCCGAATGTATTCGGGACAGCCGCGAAAAGGGGAAAAAGGGGCTTTGCGTTCTGTCTTCGAAAAAGAAACACGGTTTTTTGTCCGACCCGAAATATCTTCTTTATAAAGGCTTCAAACTTGCCGATGCTGCAGCTCCGTATTTCGAACTTTGGTATTTGCCGTTTGACGAATCGGCAGAAATTCCGCAATTCCGTCCTTGCGTGAACGCTCCCGCGACAATGTCCGACGGTTTTACTCTTTTCTACACTTCGCAATGTCCGTTTACCGCAAAGTATGTTCCGCTGCTCTGCGCCGCCGCCGAAAAACGCGGCGTAAAACTGACGTCCGTTCATATTGATACACGCGAAGCCGCACAAAACGCCCCCTGCCCGTTTACGACCTTTTCGCTTTGGCACAACGGCAATTTCATCACGCATGAGATCCAGTCCGTCCCAAAATTCGAAAAAATAATCGACGGCATAGTCTGACCCCACTCAACAAAAGTGCTTTCCGCACCGTCCGCAAAAAAATCTTTCGGAATGAAATCTCAAAATCCTGCGGAATAAAATCCCGAAATCTTGCGGAATAAAATCTCGAAATCTTTCGGAATGGTATTGATATTTCTCAAAAATTGTGGTATACTGTAACCGAAAAGATGAAAGAGGTGATTTTATGAACACTTCCGAAAAAAATAAATACAGACCGCGGGTAATAGATTCCCGTGTTGAAAAATATCTGAAAAACTTCGGCGCTGTCTGCATCGAGGGACCGAAATGGTGCGGCAAAACATGGACTTCTTCCTATCATTGCAAAAGTGAATTTATGATAGGCGACCCTCGGAACGATTTTCAGAACAGACAGCTTGCGGAACTTTCGCCGTCGGTAGTTCTTGACGGAGACACCCCGCGTCTTTTGGACGAGTGGCAGGAAGTTCCTTCTCTTTGGGATGCCGTTCGTTACACCGTTGATGAACGAGCAGAAAAGGGACAGTTCATTTTAACAGGGTCGTCAACTCCGAAACGCAAGGGGATCATGCACAGCGGTGCGGGACGCATAGGAAAACTTCGAATGAGAACGATGTCTTTGTATGAGTCGGGAGATTCTTCGGGAAAGGTTTCTTTGCGTGAACTTTGCAACGGAAAAATAACTCCCGCCGTAACGGGGGAGGTCGATTTGCATTCTCTCATATATTATATAATTCGCGGCGGTTGGCCGGGAAATCTCGGCGTTTCGCCGGAAGATGCGCAACTTCTGCCCGAATCGTATATTGCCGCGATTCTTGACGACGACGCGCAAAGGCTTGACGGCAAAAAATATGACAAACGTAAAATGCGTCTGTTGCTTTGCTCACTTGCAAGAAACGAAAGCACGACCGCTTCCAACACAAAACTTCTGAACGATATAAAGGGCTTTGAGGACTGCTCCGTCGATAAGGATACTGTCAGCGATTATCTTGATGTTTTTGACCGCTTGTTTTTGCTTGACGACCAACCTGCGTTTTCTTCGAATATAAGGTCGTCCGTTCGCTTGAAACAGTCCGTAAAACACCATTTTTGTGACCCCGCGCTTGCCTGCGCATTGCTGAAAGCAACACCCGAAAGACTTCTGAACGATCTTGAAACACTCGGTTTTATGTTTGAAAGTCTCTGTGAAAGGGACTTGAAGATATATGCCGAATCTTTCGGTGCAAATCTTTTTCATTATCAGGATTATCAGGGCAGGGAAGTTGATGCCGTCATTGAACTTGACAACGGCGATTGGTGCGCATTTGAAATAAAACTCGGTGCAAAACAAATCGAAACCGCAGCGCAGAATCTTGTTGCATTGCGGGATTCAGTTGCGGAAAAAGGCGGCAAGGCACCGTCCGTTCTGTGTGTTGTCTGCGGCATGAGCAGCGCGGCATACGTTCGTCCCGACGGCGTTTTTGTCGTTCCAGTAACCGCACTGAAAGATTGAGACCTTACAGGCGGCGCATACTCCGCCTGTGCAAAGTACATTTTTTGAGACGATACTCTTGCTATATCCGCAAATGTATGGTATAATATGCTGTAAATGAAAATTTCGGAGGCTGTATATGCTCAATCTGATAAACGGCGTCAATCACTCGCTTGTATATTATATCGGCGTGATATTTGCGTTCGCTGCAACGCTTTTGTTCACAAAACTGTTCAAAAACAAACTTCCGCGTGACGGCGGCAGAGAGTTTGCCGTTGACGGAAAACTTTCGGCGGGCAAACCCCGCGGCGCGGGAATAATATTTGTTCTCGTGTTTGCGGTCGCGGCGCTGCTGTTCGGCGATGTCAATATCGAGTACGGCATTTACATATTCATCGTCATCGCCACCATGCTTACGGGCTTTTTCGACGATGCGTCGTCCGTGCCGTGGAACGAATACAAAAAAGGCATTCTCGACCTGCTTCTTGCGGTTGCCGTTGCCGTTACGTTCCTGTTTTACAACGACCACACCGCAACGCTCGTTATCGCTGATTTCACGTTCGGCATTCACCCTGTTGTGTTCGGCATACTCACGGTCATTCTCGTTTGGACGTCCATCAACGTCACCAACTGCACCGACGGTGTAGACGGCCTTTCCGCAACGCTTACTTCGATAACGCTGCTGACGCTTGTTGCCGTCGATGTTATCCGCAACGGCGCCGACGGCTTCAACTTCTCAACGCTGATGTTTGTTGCAACGCTGTTCGCCTATCTTTGGTTCAACGCCAACCCCTCGTCGCTTATGATGGGTGACGCAGGTTCGCGCGCCATGGGTATGGTCATCGCGCTTGCCGCACTCAAAACGGGCAGCCCGTTTATTTACATTCCCGCGTCCGTTGTAATGCTCGTTGACGGCGGTCTCGGTCTTGTAAAGGTTTCGATGAAGCGTTTTCTGCACGTCAAACTTTTCTGGAATATCAGAACGCCCGTTCACGACCATATGCGCAAAAACCGCGGCTGGTCAAACACTCAGGTCGATTACCGTTTCGCCATTGTTCAGGCGTTTGTCTCCGCCGTTACCGTTTTTGTCACGCTCTTTTGGGCAAAGTGATTTAACGGAAGAATAAAGGCATATTCATAAATTCAGATATATTCATTCAGAAAACAAATCCCGCAGAGTTTTTTCACTCCGCGGGATTTGTGCGTGTCTTTTTGTATGCTCCTCTCAATTTTTGAAAGTAACTCAAAAATATTCCGTTTCCCTATTGCATTTTATTACAAACTATGATATAATTGGTGCATAACCCAATATTAAATTGTGAAACGCGGCTTTCCTGCGCCGAACAGATGACGGAGGATTGAAATGAAGAAACGAGTATTTTGTATTCTGCTTGCCGTAATGCTGTCGTTCGGGCTGTTGGCTCTTGCTGCCAACGCCGATGACGAAAAAAGGGAGATTCAACTGATTTTCGACCTTGACGGCGGCTTTGTCAAAGAGGGGTATACGTTGCCGACAAGTTACATTTTCGGTGAGAATATCCCTTTCCCGACGTCTGCCGACGTTTATAAGCCGGGACACCGTCTCACGGGTTGGACGTATGTGCCGACAGGTCCGGGCGTTTCGACTTACAAAGCAAAATGGTCTGCAATAAAGTATTACGTCTCTTTCGACACGCAAGGCGGAACATCTATTCCCGAAAAAACGCTTTACTATTCGGATAAGGTTCTTGAAGGCGTTCCCGACCCCACAAGAGAGGGCTTCGAGTTCAAAGGCTGGCGCTTCAAAGATACTTTTGTGACCGCCGACACCAAATTCGGCGACCTTGAAACAGACGGTTGGCTTCGAATAAAACTTGTCGCCGTTTGGCACGACACGGTTGCGCCCGAGGGCATGATAACGCTCCGCGGCTATAATTGGATTGATTTTACCTCTCCGCTTACCTATGAATGGTACTGCGCAGATACGCAGACCGTCACGGTTACGGCTTACGATAACGGCACCGTCATGATGATAGGCTATATTATTTCATCGCAGGATATGTCCGTTGCCGACATGGAAAACGCGGTGTACGCCTCTTATGAAGAGCCTATTGTGCTTGACAAAAACGGCGAATATATCATTTACGTCATGATAGTTGACGGCGGAATGAATATCCGGTATCTCCGCTCCGACCGCATAATAATAGACAAGACCGCGCCCGTTATAAACGGCATCGAGGACGGCAGAATATACTGCTCCGGGCAAACGTTCACGGTCACTGAAGAATACCTGTACGGCGTATTCGTAAACAACGAGGAGATCAAACCCGAAAACGGCGTTTATACGCTTCCGTTCGGTAAAAACAGCATCGTTGTTTACGACGAGGCGGTAAACAAAACGACCGCCGACGTGACCGTTTACGACGGGCATACTCCGGGTTTGAACCTCGGCGATTGCACGATTCCCGTTTACTGCGTATACTGCTCCGAAGTTGTCACCGCCGCAAAACAGCACGATTTTTCGGGCGACCGGCTCTCCGATGAAAACGGTCATTGGCATAAGTGCAAAAACGCAGGCTGCGAAGCGGTTGACACCAAAGAAGCGCACGTCGGCACAGACGACGGCGACTGCACCACCGCGATAAACTGCACCGTCTGCGGCTATGAGATAAAAGCAGCGCTCAATCACGATTTTTCGGGAGAGTGGCTCTCCGACGAAAACGGTCATTGGCATGAATGCCAAAATGCAGGCTGCGAAATAACCGACGCTGCCGTTGCCCATGCTCCCGATGAAAACGGCATTCGCGCTGACGCCGAAAAACATTGGCACGAGTGCGTTTGCGGCGTTCGCCTTGACGAAGACACACACACCTTTGAATGGATCGTAGACCGTGAAGCGACCGAAGACGAAACGGGCGAAAAGCATGAAGAATGTTCCGTCTGCGGCACAAAGAGAAGCGAGGGGACGGAAATTCCCAAAAAAGAAAAAACGCCCTCGACTTCCGACTCCGCAAACCTCGGCATTTGGATCTCAGTCGCGACGCTTTCTTCTCTCTGCCTTGCGGGACTTGTCGCCCTCAAAAAGAAAAAGGCGTTCTGATATAATCGGGCTTCGAAACGGTTGTCGCTCCGATATTATCAGGCATAGGCAACAAGGCGCGTATATTCTGCCGTTGCCTATGGAACATTTTTAACAGACACCAAATAACTTTGCTCAGAAAAAATTTCTATACAGACGATAAATTGTCTGTCAAAAGCAGATGATTTATTCGTATAACCGGTCCTTCGAGAACCGCCGATTGGAGAGAGGTCGGCGGTTCTCTCTTTTTGCGTTTTGCTGTTTCTTCTTCGTCTGTTGCGCCGAATATTTTCCAACATCGCAAATTTAGTCAAGTACGATTTGCCAAATCGTATCTGACTAAATTATGATTTTGCAAATCGTATCTGACTAAACTCACGATTTTATCCTTTGAGCGCCATATTTTCAATAATAACCAAAACATATAAACCGTATTTATATATTTTTAACGATATTGCATATTCGGCGCGTTTTCAATCTTGCATTTATCGGAAATGTATGCTATAATCTTGTAGAAAATGATATAACACATATCACATTAAAGATATAACCTAAAAGGAGATATGTCCGAATGAATATCGTTGTGTGCGTCAAGCAGGTTCCGGGCACGACAAACGTTGCCGTTGACCCCGAAACGGGAACGCTCGTCCGCGACGGCGTAGAGAGCAAACTGAACCCTTACGACCTGTTCGCGTTGGAGACCGCGTTTGAACTCAAAGACCGTTACGGCGGCACGGTCTCGACCGTGACCATGGGACCACCTCAGGCAAAGACCGCATTGCTCGAAACCGTTTATATGGGTGCGGACAGGGGAGTGCTGATAAGCGACCGAAAGTTCGCGGGTGCGGACGTTCTGGCAACGTCGTATACGCTTGTCGGCGGCATAAAAAAACTTGATTGCGACCTTATTGTCTGCGGCAAACTTACCACGGACGGCGACACAGCCCAGGTCGGCGCGGAGATAGCCGAGCATCTCGGCTGCGCCCACGCGGCAAACGTCACGGAAGTGCTTGAAGTGACGGACGAAACGATAACCGTCCGCATGAATCTCGAAACTTCCACACAGGTTCAGCGTATGCGTCTGCCGTGCCTTATCTGTGTTGACAAGGATATCAACTCGCCGCGCCTGCCGTCCTGCAAGCGCAAATGGCAGACCGACGAGGAAAAACAGATAAGCGTGCTGACTTTCGACGATATGGAAGACCGCGACCCCGCGCATTACGGGCTTGCGGGCTCACCCACGCAGGTCGATAAGATATTCCCGCCCGAAAAGAACGAAAACAAAGAGATTTTCGACGGTTCGGCTTCCGAACTCGCGGACGGCATCTTCGGGCTTCTCAAAAAAGGCAAATTCATATAAGGAGGACGGCAAAATGATATCTTTGAAAATAAACAATGCGCTTGTCACGCCTCTTGCGGCGGAAGCGCTGATAAAAGTCTGTCCGTTCTCCGCCATTACATACGAAGACGAAACTCTCGACATCGGCGCGGGTTGCCGCATGTGCAAACTCTGCGTCAAAAAAGGTCCAGAGGGCGTTGTTTCGCTTGTCGAGACCCACGACGAACTTGTTGATAAATCGCTTTGGAACGGCGTTTGCGTTTACGCGGAAGCCGAGGAAGGAACTCTCCACCCCGTCACATTCGAACTCATCGGCAAAGCCCGCGAACTCGCGGCAGTGACAAAACACGAGGTCTACGCGCTGCTTATCGGGCATAACACCGAAAAAAACGTCAAAACGCTGCTTGAATACGGCGTTGACCGCGTTTATGTTTACGACTATCCCGAATTTGCGGATTTCGTAATGCTTCCTTACTCAAATGCGTTTGAAGACTTCATCGAGCGTGTCAAGCCCTCGTCCGTCCTCGTCGGCGCGACCAATGTCGGACGTTCTCTCGCGCCCCGTATCGCCGCGCGTTTCAGAACGGGGCTGACGGCGGACTGCACCGTGCTTGAAATGTACGAAAACACGGACCTTGTTCAGATACGTCCCGCGTTCGGCGGCAACATCATGGCAAAGATACTTTGCCCCAAGACCCGCCCGCAGCTCTGCACGGTGCGTTACAAGATATTTTCCGCTCCCGCAAAGACCGAACCGCACGGAGAAGTTTTTCGCATGGAACTCGCGCCCGAAAAAAGAGAAACGACGACAGAGGTTCTCGAAGTCATAAAAAAAGCGAAAGAAAAGGACATATCCGACGCGGAAATAATCGTCGCCGCCGGCAGGGGAATAAAGAAAGAGGAAGATTTTGAGCTTGTTCGCCGCCTCGCCGACCTGCTCGGCGCGGAAATAGCCGGAACACGCCCGATAATCGAGCTCGGCTGGCTTGACCCCAAGCGTCAGATAGGGCTTTCGGGCAGAACCGTCAAGCCCAAACTTATAATAACCGTCGGTATCAGCGGCGCCGTTCAGTTTGCGGCGGGCATGAAAAACTCCGACCGCATAATCGCGATAAATTCCGATCCTGCCGCTTCCATATTCAATATCGCGCATTACGGCTTTGTAGGCGACCTTTACGAAATCCTGCCCAAACTCATCGAAAAACTTGCGGAGGAAAAACAAAATGTATAACAAAGTCACCGAAAACGACATCGAATTTCTCCGCGCCGCCACCTCGCCCGACCGTGTGCTTGTCGGCGATGAGATAAGCGAAGATTACAGCCACGACGAACTTGCGGGCGTCAAAGCTATGCCCGAAGTGCTTGTCCGCGTGCTTTATACCGAAGAAGTTTCAAAAATAATGAAACACGCGTACGAACGCAATATCCCCGTCGTTGTCCGCGGCTCGGGCACGGGGCTTGTCGGCGCGTGCGTCGCGATAAACGGCGGAATCATGATAGAAACCGCCTTTATGAATAAAATTCTCGAACTTGACACGGAAAACCTCGCCGTCACCGTTCAGCCCGGCGTCCTGCTTATGGAACTTGCCGCGTTCGTCGAAGAACACGACCTGTTCTATCCGCCCGACCCCGGTGAAAAAAGCGCGACGATAGGCGGCAACATCAGCACCAACGCAGGCGGAATGCGTGCCGTCAAATACGGCGTCACACGCGATTACGTCCGCGGTCTTACGGTTGTTTTGCCCAACGGCGAAATCGAAACGTTCGGCGGCAAAGTAGTCAAAAACAGCGCCGGTTACAGTCTTAAAGACCTTATCGTCGGCTCGGAAGGCACTCTTGCCGTTGTGACGGAAGCAATTTTGAAACTCGTTCCTCTCCCCAAAAAGAGCGTGTCGCTTCTCGCTCCGTTCCCGAGCATAGACATGGCGCTTGAAGCCGTGCCCGAAATAATAAAATCAAAAGCGTCGCTTACTGCAATAGAATTTATGGAGCGCGACACAATACTTTTCGCCGAAGAATATCTCGGCAAAAAATTTCCCGACAAAAGCGGCGTTGCGTACCTGCTCCTGACCGTTGACGGCAATATGCCGCTCGCGGTCAATGCGGAGATCGAAAACGTTGCCCGTCTCTGCGTCGATATGGGCGCGCTCGACGCGTTCATCGTCGATACCGACGAACGCAAACATTCTGTTTGGTCAACGCGCGGCGCTTTCCTTGAAGCGATAAAGGCATCTGCGGGCGAAATGGACGAATGTGATGTTGTTGTTCCCCGCAACCGCGTCGCGGATTTTATCAAGTATACGCATAAGATAGCGGAAGAACTTGCCATACGCATTCCGAGCTTCGGGCACGCAGGCGACGGCAACTTCCACGTTTATATCTGCCGCGACGACCTTTCAAAGGAAGAGTTCGAGAAAAAACTCGCGATAGCGTTCGAGCGTATGTACCGCAAAAGTTACGAACTCCGAGGTCTCGTCTCGGGCGAACACGGCATAGGCTACGCAAAAAAATCGTTTATGGCGGAACAGTACGGCGCGACGCAGGTCGAAATAATGCGCGGCATCAAACGCGCGTTCGACCCCAAAAATATCCTCAATCCCGATAAGGTTATCTGATTGATTTGACTTTTCAAAACGACGGCGATTTTTAAGGGGCTGTAAAAAACGCAAGTTTTTCACAGCCCCTTTTTTTGAGAAATATCTCAGAAAGAAAATGTCTGCTATTGACATTCAAATGAAGAAATGCTATAATTTTACTTATGTATTTATCTTTTTTTTCGGCAACCCGAAAATAAATATCAAAATTCATAAGCCATATTCGAAAAAGCATCGTATAAAGAAGTGAGACCGAAAATAAAGGAGAAAAAAACATGAGCAGCAAAACAAAGGTAAAACCTCAGAACGTGAATACGCCAAACCTCGTTTCGGCCGGCGATTTGGAAACCGTCACGGGCGGCGCGTGGTCCGATGTGCTTGACAAAGCCGCGGACGCGTACAAAAACAAGAAGAAAAAAAAGTAAGCGAAGAAAAGAGGCAAAATAAAATGAAAAAACATATCACACAGGCAGTTGCGGTTATACTTGCGGCTTTTATGTTGCTCGGACTGATGAGCGGCTGCGCTTCGAAAAATTTTGAGGATACCGTTTCGAGCATTTACAGCGATGTGTCCTCTGTCGCAAACGACGCGCGGGGAATAGACACGACCGTGACCCTGAAAGGTATGAAATTCGCGGACACCGTTTCCGCGGAACAGGTAAAACTCGGCGGCGCATTTGCGGAAATGACGCTCCGAACCGTTGAGCGCAAGAGCGATACCGAGGTTAGGGTTGCAGCCGACGGCGCATGCGCGGTGGACGAAAACTTGGGCTTTATCGCGTTTGCGGCAGAAGCCGTGATCGAAGAAAAAGCGCCTGAACAGGAAAACTTGACCGACGAAGAAAAAGCGGCAAAAGCGGAACTTGAAGCCGCCGAAAAGGACGCGTTTCCGTATTCGGTCTCTATCCGCGTCGCACAGCCGAAAGCGGAAGTCATAATCGAAAACACGGATAATAAGAACGCCGCGGTCACCGTAAACCTCACGGACGACACATTCAAAAATAACATCAGCCCCGAACATTTCACGGTTGCCGTCGGTGAAAAAACACTCTCCGTCGCATCCGCCGAAAGAAAAGACGACACTACCTGTCTTTTAACCTTTGCCGAAAACGCGAACGAGGCGTTTGCTTCGCTCGAAGACGGCTCTCTTAAAATATCAGCCGACGCGCTTGCCTGCAACAAGGAACTTTCCTGCGCGTTCGGCATCTACGACGCGGCGCTTTCCGCGAAAGCGGATTTTGTCGAAGAACAGGGCGACGGATTTGTTGTGACAACCGTTATCCGCGTAGCGAACGGAACGTTTGCGGATATCGACGCCTCCTCGGTAACAGTCGGCGGAGATCTCGGTGAAACGCTTTCTTTTGAAAAAACTTCCGCAAGCGAACTGACGCTGAAAAATACCGTGAAAAAGGACGGCGCGACGCTTGAAAACATCGAGATAGAAGCGACCGTTTCGATAAAGGGCATATATGCGAAAACGCTCTGGGGCGCGGAAAAATCAGATGCCGAAATCAGCCTTGACTATCACGCGACGGAGGAAAAAAAGGAACTTCTCGCCGTTGAAACAAGCCTTGTTTTCGACCTTATAAAAACCGGAATTAAGGCGCTTGCGACCGAGGCGGGTTCTGTCGGCGCAAAGCGTATATTCTCGTTTATCGACGAAGACTCGTTCAAGGACGAGACCGCAAAAGAGTTGAGCAAACTGAACGAGTATCTCAGATCCATGGACGCAAAGTGGACGGCTGCTCTCGGCGAACTGAATCTCCAACTCTCCATAATGTCCGACAAACTCGGCAAAAACGATTGCAGCCGCGCGCTTGACGATTTTGACACTCTGGCAGACAGAATACGTTCTCTTGTTCTGCACCTCGAAAACAAGAAAAAGGCTGTTGACAGCGCGAAAAAAGGCACGCCCGAATACGAAAAGGCGGCGGCTGAATATGTCAAAGCGGTTGAAAAGGAAAGCAGTAAAATATATACGGAAGCGCATCTTCTCGGCAGCAAGATACTTTCGGGCTCGGCGGGACTCACTTCCGGTATTATCGGAACTTATGACGAAATGCTTTCTTACATATACAATTTCGACGTTCAGACATACGATTTGAAAGAGAATTTCCGCGTATTCGTTCTTTCGCTTTATCTTGAAGCGTATGATGAAGCGGTGCTCTATTACGAACTGACCGACCCCGAAAACCAACTGCTCCGCGACCTGAAAAGCCAGATGACCAAACTTAATGCCGCCATGAAGAACATAGAAGTGGTTCGCCGCGCGGATAAGGACGATTACGTTTACTGCTACGCTCTCGGCAAGGAAGTGAAACGCTTTGTCGAAGCGATGTTCTCCAACGAGGATTACACGCTTGACGAGGCAAAAGCGCTCAATATGGCAAAACGCGCCGAAAGCCGCAGAACAACGCTTCGCGCCGACCTTGAAAAAAGCGGATTTTACTCCGTCAGCAGACGCAAAAACAGAAACGGTATTGAATACGACAAACTTTGCTTCAAAATAGAAAAGCACAAGAATTACTCCAAAAAGACGAGAGAATGGTGGACTTTGACGTCAAGAATAAACATCGACACGCACGAGGTTGAGAAAAACGTCAAAACATATTATCAAAAACAGGAACGCAGCGGCTTCAACGCCTTCTTCGGCATCGACCAGTGGAGTCAGACCGAGTGCTGGGGCACATACAACGTTGTAGGCTTTGTTATACGCGGCAAATAAATGACTGAAAAAATCAAAAAACTTTTCGTGCTTGTTCTTGCGCTTGTGTTGTTCGGCGGAACGGTCGCCTGCAAAGGCGGCGAACAAAGCGGCACGGACGGCGCGAAGACCGACGCAAAAATCTCGGATTTCACGCTGCTTGTCTATATCTGCGGCAGCGACCTCGAACAAAAACGCGGCGCGGCAACGGCAAATATTGCCGAAATGCTGTCGGCGGATATTCCCGACGGGGTGAACGTAATTCTCCAGACAGGCGGCTCTTCAAAATGGAGAAATTTCGATATCCCGTCCGACAGGTCGAACCGCTACGCCGTCAAAAACGGGACGCTTGAACTTATAGAGTCGAATCCGCCCGTCAATATGGGCAGCGAGCGCGCCTTTTCGGATTTTTTGAAATTCGGACTTGAAAAATATCCTGCGGAACAGACCGCCGTGATTTTCTGGAATCACGGCGGCGGTTCCGCTGTCGGCGTCTGCTCGGACGCGCTGAACGGCAACGATTTTCTCACTCTTTCGGAAATCTCGTCCGCGCTTGAAAGCGTCGGACTGAAAAAGAAACTCTCGTTCGTCGGCTTCGACGCTTGCCTTATGGCAAATTACGAGACCGCACGCATACTTGCTCCGTATGCCGAAAAAATGATAGCGTCCGAGGAACTCGAGCCCTCCGGCGGCTGGGATTGGAAGAAAACGCTTGAAAATCTTTCCGACCCGACGGAGATTGCGAAAGGCTATGCCGTGAAGAACGCCGATACGGATTATTACACCGTGTCCGTTATCGACCTCGAAAAATTCGGCATTGTTGAAGACCTTTTTTCGCGCGTTGTCGAAAAGATAGGACGCGGAGAGAAAAACCTGTTCGCCCGCGCCGCGTATTACGCGCAGGGCTTCGGATCTTCGTCCGGCAAAGGCGATGCGGGAGACCTTTACGACCTCTGCGGCGTTGCGGATTTTCTCGACCTTGAATACGACCTTTCGGACTGCGTTACCTGCTTCAACGGCACCGCTCGGGCGGACGCGGGCGGTTTGAGCTTTTATTTCCCCGTCGGCAGTCAAAAGTATATGGAGGCGTATACGAACGGCGTCGCAACTCCCGCTTACGGCGATTTTCTGAAAAAATATTTTTCCTCGGGCAACGCGGCGCGAATTGCGTTTAAAAACCGCGGCGAGGTCAGAAACGGAAAACTGTGGTTCTCCGTCACGCCCGAATCAGAAAACATCGTCTGCTCCGTCTGTTACACCCTTTACCGCGTTGACATGGAAAGTCTTCTGAACGGCAAATACAAACTTTGGGGAATAGGGTATGATACAGACATCGTTGAAAAGGGGAACGAATACGCCGTCAACTTTGTCGGAAACTGGGCGTTTCTGAACGGCTGTCAGTTAAACTGTGACGTTGTTGACGAAACGGAAAGCCATACTTTTTATTCTTCCGTTATCAGGATAAACGGCGCGCTTTCGTATCTGCTGTTTACCTTTGACAAAAATTCCCGTGAAATAAGCCTTTCAGGCTATGTGAACGCCGATTCCGAGACCGACCGCATCGAACCGCTCAAAGACGGCGACGTGATAACGGTGATGTACGATGTTTTTTCGGACGATTTTCAAACAGCCTCGTTCACCGAGGGCGAAACGTTTGAATATTCGTCCGCGGAAATGCCTCTCTCGATAGGCAGACTTGACAACGACGCCTACATTTTTCAGGCGCTCGTGACCGATATCTACGGCAAAACGTATCCCACAAACTTCGCGCTTGCCGTTATGTCCGACGGCGAGTTCGAACTTGTTGACGTCATCGAACACGACACAAACCTTGACGATGAATAAAGAGTCTGTTTACGCTTCGATTTATGCCCGATCGGCGGCTTTGACCGAAAAGATAAAAAAAGTTCACACACCCCTATTGACAAAGCCGCCGATATGTTGTATAATTATTAAGCCTTGATTGAGAGCAGCGCTCTTTTTCAAAAAAACGGAGCGGCGTTCCGTCAACATAATTTGCGGGTGTAGTTCAATGGTAGAACCCTAGCCTTCCAAGCTAGTCGCGTGGGTTCGATTCCCATCACCCGCTCCATTTATGTGTGCTTGTAGCTCAGCTGGATAGAGCATCTGCCTTCTAAGCAGAGGGTCGGGGGTTCGAGTCCCTTCAAGCACGCCATTCGGTGGGTATAGCTTAGTTGGTTAAAGCGCCAGTTTGTGGCACTGGAGATCGAAGGTTCGAATCCCTTTACCCACCCCAAAAGACAAAAACAGTCCTCGAAAGAGGGCTGTTTTTGCTTTTGGGACGGGTAAAGGGATTAACGAACCTGTTTCGCGCAGCGAAACAAGGTTCGTCGCAGCAGCAATTTTTGCAAAGCAAAAATCGACTGTGAAGTCGCGAGTGAACAAAAAACTTCGGGCACCGCATCAGCGGTCGAAGTTTTGTGAAACGCAGCGTACCCCTTTACATTGTATGAAGTTATAACAAGGCAAAAAAGGGAAAATTGACGAAAAAAAACAGTCCTCGAAAGAGGGCTGTTTTTGCTTTTGGGACGTGTAAAGGGATTGACGAACCTGTTTCGCGCAGCG
>ERZ857480.29644-NODE-45750-length-125062-cov-122.2112_pt1 | contig 125062 bp, 132 predicted proteins | sample MGYA00519767_ERZ857480 | MGnify/ENA primary metagenome ERZ857480 (study PRJEB31778, sample SAMEA3449210) | human gut metagenome | biome: human gut; feature: human-associated habitat; material: faeces | place: United Kingdom | collected 2010/2012 ...
AGCTGTTCTGGAATATCAGGCACTCCGTAATGGTTTGATGTTCTCGGACACAATCCGTGTATTTCTCGAACAATGCTTTCTGTTCGTCCGTCATAGCTACTCGGAGTTTTTCTTCATTCCGGCAAATCAGTTCCTGTAATTTCTTATACTCTTTACAGGAAGAAGTATCGTAGTCGGTAGGCTCAATATTGCCGTACCAAAATTCTTCAAGAATTTTCATACGATGTCCTCCTCATAGACCAGTTCCCGGAGGACACTTTCTTCCGCCTGTGCTTTCAAACTATTCATATGTGCTACCCATGCAAGCTGCTGTGTTGCCTTGTCTGGTGCTGGATTCTTTCCCAACAAATCCGTCATCAACAACTCCATTCGCTTCTCACAGGTCTGTTGTACTTCCCGCAGATGCGGGAACAGGCTCTCTGTCAGAATCATGTCGTTAAAAAGCATTGGTTTGTTCTGTTCCAAAAACGCTCTACGCATTCTGCCATATTTTCCAAGAGCCTGTGTACTTGTATATGACAACTTGATGTCAGGGATATAGTAATCACCGCATTGGGTATAAGTGAAGTTCTGAGCCATAATGATACCTCCAATAAATCTTTGATTTTCATATTGGAAGTAATGTAAGCGTGAGTTTTTGGTAGTTTCTTTAACTTCGGGAAACTCCCTGCTCCCATTTGGACACGGTCTGCCGCACGACATTCAGCTTGACCGCGAGTTCCTCCTGCGAAAGCCCTTTTGATTTTCTGATAGTTTTGATGTTTTCATTGAGCATCGGTATAACCGCCTTTCTGTCAGTCGTTACCGACATTGTATCCCCTACCGCCCGTTGCCGCAAGCAACGCAGATTAACATATAGATTTTTTGCCTGATAATTCAAAACACCCGAGGATATCCCCGGGTGCTTATCTTATTCCATATTGTCTATATAGCTGCAGGCTGCGAGTGCGGCTACGGAGCCGTCCGCCGCTGCGGTGGTCAGCTGGCGCACTTCCTTTGTGCGGCAGTCGCCCGCGGTGAAGACGCCGGGTGTCTTTGTTCTGCAGCTCTCGTCCGCGATGATATAACCATAGTCATCGAGGTCTGCAACATCCTTGAAGCTCTCGTTGTTCGGCATCTGACCGACCGCAATAAAAACACCGTCCATCGGAATGGAATGGGGCTCCTCGTCGCCTGTCGCTATCTTTATGCCGTCGAGCTCGTCGCTGCCGATGAGCTTGACTACCTTCGTGTTCATGAGAACTTTTATGTTATCTTTCTCGCCGAGCTTCTTGACAAGCGCCTTTTCGCCCCTGAACTCATCGCGTCTGTGAATAAGCGTTACGCTCTTGCAGTAAGACGCGAGGAAGAGCGCGGACTGGAGAGCGCTGTCTCCGCCGCCGACAACGGCAACATTCTTGCCCTTATAAAAAGCTCCGTCGCACACCGCGCAGTAGGATACGCCCCTGCCCGCGAGGTCGTTTTCGCCGTCCGCTCCGAGCGGTCTGTGGCGCGCTCCGGTGGCGATTATAACGCACTTGCACTGGTAGCTGTTTGAATCGGTTATGACGGTTTTTATCTTTCCGTCGACTATTTTTATGACCTTCTCGAGCTCAACATCAGCGCCGAGCTCCATCGCCTGCGAGACGAGGTTATCCGCAAATTCGCTGCCGCTTATCTGCGATATTCCCGGATAGTTTTCAACTCTCGGCGAAGAGGTTATCTGACCGCCGAAAGACTCGCCCTCGGTCACGAGCACGGTTTTTCCCGCTCTGAGCGCATAGATTGCCGCCGTGAGTCCGGCCGTACCGGCGCCGACGATAACGATATCAAATTGCTGCATTTCTTTTTCCTCTGAATATGGCAAAATTTTTCTTTAATGCGCCGAAAACCGGGTGAAGCCGCGCTCCACCCGATCTTCCGGCGTTTATCAGTGCATCAGCACTGCTCAATGAACTTTTTGATGTTTGAAAGATTGACGAAGCTCTCGTATCCGTCTCCGTCGGTGACGATGAGAGTCGGAGCCTGTCTGATGCCGTATTTCATCGTCAGATCCTCCTGAGCCTCTGCATCGATCTTCTCGTAGCCGATATTCGCCTTGTCAAGCAGAGTATAGGCTATCTTGCAGTTGGGGCAGGTCTTTGTTGTGAAGAGCATGACCTTTGCGCCGTTTGATGACTTGGGAGCATCCTCGTGCTTGCCGTCCTCCACGGTGTGGCTGACGGTGCGCTCATTCTTGAGATGAGACGCGCCGAGGTTATAGACGGTTCTGTCCTTGAACTCCTGCGCCTTGCCGTCGTTCCAGTTCTGGACGGGGCGATAGTAGCCGGTGATACGGCTGTAGACCTCGGTCTGGCCGCCGCACTCAGGGCAGGTGAAGTGCTCGCCCGCGATGTAACCGTGATCCTTGCACACGGAGTAGGTCGGGGAGATCGTGTAATAGGGCAGCTTGTAGTTCTCGGCTATCTTGCGCACGAGAGAAGCAGTCGAGGTCCAGTCGGGCAGCTTCTCGCCGAGGAAGGCGTGGAAGACTGTGCCGGAGGTGTATCTCGTCTGAAGATCATCCTGAATGTCGAGCGCCTCAAAGATATCCTCCGAGAACGAAACAGGAAGATGCGAGCTGTTGGTGTAATAGGGAGTGCCGCCGTCCTTCGCTGCGGTGATGATATCCGGGAACTGAGCGACATCGTGCTTTGCGAAACGATAAGTGGTGGACTCGGCGGGAGTTGCCTCAAGGTTGTAGAGATCGCCGTACTCCTCCTGATAGTCGGAGAGACGCTCACGCATATGGTCGAGGACTTCCTTGGTGAACTGCTGAGTCTTCTCGTGGGTCATATCCGCTCTGAGCCACTTGGCGTTGAGACCGACCTCGTTCATGCCGATGAGGCCGATGGTCGAGAAGTGATTCTCGAAAGTGCCGAGGTAGCGTCTGGTGTAGGGATAGAGACCCTCGTTGAGAAGCTTCGTGATAACTGTACGCTTAACGCTGAGCGAACGGGCGGAGATATCCATAAGCTTGTCGAGTCTGCGGTAGAAGTCCGCCTCATCCTCTGCAAGATATGCGATTCTCGGCATGTTTATCGTAACAACGCCTATAGAACCGGTGCTCTCGCCGCTGCCGAAGAAGCCGCCGGACTTCTTGCGAAGCTCGCGCAGGTCGAGGCGCAGTCTGCAGCACATGGAGCGGACATCGCTCGGCTCCATATCGCTGTTGATGTAGTTAGAGAAATAAGGTGTGCCGTACTTTGCGGTCATCTCGAAGAGAAGTCTGTTGTTCTCAGTATCCGACCAGTCAAAGTCGCGGGTTATGGAATAAGTCGGGATGGGATACTGGAAGCCGCGTCCGTTGGCGTCGCCCTCTATCATGGTCTCGATGAACGCCTTGTTGACCATGTCCATCTCTTTCTTGCAGTCCTTGTACTTGAAGGGCATCTCCTTGCCGCCGACAATGGCGTTGAGCTCGGCAAGGTCGTTGGGAACGGTCCAGTCAAGGGTTATATTCGAGAACGGAGCCTGAGTGCCCCAGCGGCTGGGGGTGTTGACGCCGAAGATGAACGACTCGATGCACTTCTTGACCTCGCGGTAAGAGAGGTTGTCCACCTTAACAAACGGGGCGAGATAGGTATCGAACGAGGAGAACGCCTGAGCGCCCGCCCACTCGTTCTGCATGATACCGAGGAAGTTGACCATCTGGTTGCAGAGGGTCGCAAGGTGGCTTGCGGGAGAAGAGGTTATCTTTCCGGGAACGCCGCCGAGACCTTCCTGAATGAGCTGCTTCAAAGACCAGCCCGCGCAGTAACCGGTGAGCATGGAGAGGTCATGGAGGTGGATGTCGCCGTTTCTGTGGGCGTTTGCTATCTCTTCGTCATAGACCTCGGAGAGCCAGTAGTTCGCGGTGATCGCGCCGGAGTTGCTGAGAATCAGTCCGCCGACGGAATATGTGACGGTCGAATTCTCTTTAACGCGCCAGTCGGAAACCTTGACGTAGCTGTCAACCAGCTCCTTGTAGTCGAGGATGGTCGACTTCATGTTTCTGACTTTTTCGCGCTGCTTTCTGTAGAGGATATACGCCTTTGCGACATCGGCGTAGCCCGCCTGGCTAAGCACCGACTCGACGCTGTCCTGAATGTCCTCAACGGCGATAAGTCCGTCCTTGATTTTGCCCTCGAAGTCCGAAGTGACCTTGAGTGCGAGCAGGTCGATGACCGTCGGATGAGTTTCCTTGTTGAGCGCGTCGAAAGCCTTTGATATAGCCGAAGATATCTTTGCTATATCAAAATCGGCGACTGCGCCGTCTCTTTTGATAACCTTGTACATCATCATGCCTCCATTTTCTTTTCCAAAATATATGTCAAAATTATATTACGCTTCATTTGCTCTGTCTGCCTTCAATTATAGATGCAACCATGGCAAATGTCAACAGCAAAATACAAGATATTGTGTAGAATTTATTTTTCTGCCCCAAGATGTTCCGAGTTCCAGTGTCCGTTATATTCCCCTTATCTCGACATTCGGGACATTTTTGCGGACTATATCCGCGAAAGAGCGCAGTGTTTCGCGGCTGTGCGAGCCGAGACCCTTCTGCAAAACGAACTCAGAATCGGTGAAGTTCTGGAGAAAATATTTCTCGTCGCCCTTGAGCCACTCGCCTATTTTCTCGAAATCCTCCGCGCTGTGCAGCTCGCGTACAACGGTCGTGCGGAACTCAAAATCGGTCTTTCCGCCCATGAGCAGGCGCACGCTCTCATATATCGGCTCCATGTCGAACTTTTCGAGTCCGACCGTCTCAGCATATTTTTCGGGCGAATTTTTGATATCCATCGCCACATAGTCAACGAGCCCCGCGTCTATAAGCGACTGCATCTTGTCCGGGAAAGTTCCGTTGGTGTCGAGCTTTACGAGATAGCCCATGTCTTTTATGCGCCTTGCGAAGTCATCGACGTTTTTATTGACAAGCGGCTCGCCGCCTGTTATGCACACGCCGTCGAGCATACCCTGACGCTTTTTGAGAAACGCAAAAAATTCTTCCTCCGGAATCTCATATTCGTCCCCGCCGGGAAGAATCAGCTCCGAATTCTGGCAGAACGGGCAGCGGAAGTTGCATCCGCCGAGGAACACAGTGCAGCCCATCTTGCCAGGAAAATCGAGCAATGTAAGTTTTTGCAGACCTCTGACGCGCATACCGATACCCCTTTTCAAGCCGTAAAAATCGAGACGGAGAAAATCGGTCTTTCCGTCCCGGCAAAATCTATTATATACCACGAAAACGCTCTTGTCACCAAAAACATCTTGAAAAATTGCACAAAGATTACCACAAAATAATGTGCATATTATCGCCGCGATACATATATGTTGCATTTTCTGCGAAAATTTGATACACTCATAGTATAATATAACTCCAATATATATGTATAACTGCGGAGGTGTCTTAAATGGCAGGAAAAAGACCTGTTGCGGCGATACTCTATGATTTCGACCGCACGCTTTGCACAAAGGATATGCAGGAATATCAGTTCATTCCGAGCGTCGGCATGGAGCCCGCGGATTTCTGGGGGCTCGCCAACAGCTACGCCGAGGAAGAGCATATGGACAAAATCCTGTCCTATATGTACATCATGATAAAAAAATCGCAGGAGTGCGGGATTCCGCTGACGCGCAAGAGCGTCATGGAGTGCGGACGCGCGATAGAACTGTATAAAGGTCTGCCCGGCTGGTTCGACCGCCTCAACCGCTTCGGCAGCGAGAACGGCGTGACCGTCGAGCACTATGTCCTCTCTTCGGGACTCAAAGAGATAATCGAGGGGTCCGAAATAGGCAAATGCTTCAAAGAGATTTTTGCCTGTGAGTTCCTTTACGGCGAGAACGGCGAGGCAGTCTGGCCGAAGACCGCCGTCAATTATACTTCAAAGACCCAGTTTGTCTACCGCATAAACAAAGGCGTGCTCGATGTATCTAACGACAAAGATCTCAACCGCTCTACTCCGGACAACAAGCGCCGCGTTCCGTTTTCAAATATGCTCTATATCGGCGACGGGCTCTCCGATGTCCCGTGCATGAAGATGGTCAAGGCATACGGCGGATATTCTATAGCCGTCCACAACAACGAACCGCGCCAGCTCGAGGGCGTGAGTGACCTGCTCTATCACAACCGCGTTGACTTCGCCTTCGCGGCGGACTACTCAGAAAACAGCGAGCTTGACATAACCGTCAAGGATATCATACGCAGAATAGCCATAGACAGCACCCTGCGCGACGAGCACAGCAGGCAGAAGCGCCGTTCGAAATGCTGCTGCGCGGACATCTGACGGAGGATAATATGTCTGTATTTTTTACCGCCGCAGTGTGCGTATACAACACGGAAAAATATCTTCGCGAATGTCTGGATTCCGTCCTCAATCAGAGCTACAAAAATTTTGAACTGCTCATAGTTGACGACGGCTCGACGGACAAAAGCGGCTGCATCTGCGACGAATACGCAGAAAAAGACAGCCGTGTGCGTGTCATTCACACGGAGAATCAGGGTGTATTGCTCGCGCGAAAGGCTGCGTTTGAGAATGCGCGCGGGGACTATTTCATCGTCTTTGATTCGGACGACACCGTCTCGCCCGAGCTGTTTTCGAAATTGAGCGAAAAAATCGAGCAGTGCGCGCCGGACATGATATTCTTTGACTATAATAAAATAAACGGCGAAAATATCACGCGCGAAAAGACATTCGACGGCGAGCGCACTTTTAATAAGGACAGCAAAAAAGAGCTTTGGGAGCTGCTGCTGCGCTCGAAGTTCAACTCGCTTTGCTGCAAGTGCATAAGGCGCGATAAATTCGACTATGATATAGACGCGGCTTATTACAAAGGCTACAGCCGCGGCGAGGACAGGCTCGTCTCGGCGCATATGCTGAGCCGGCTCAACACTTTTTGTTACCTGCCCGAGGCGTTTTACAACTACCGCACCTCGGCTTCCTCTCTGACGCGGACATATTCGTTTGAGAATCTCGTCATGTCCTCCCGCGCTACAGAGGAGATTCGCCAAATGATATCAGCCGACGGCTGCCTCGACGGCGAGTGCGAAGCGCTCATATGCTCCCTCGCGAGGATGATCTACCGCAATTTTCTCTATCCCAACGCCGTCTCTCTATCTAAAAAAGAGACCGTTGAGCTGATAAAAAAGAGCGAATCTCTCGGCATCTATAAGCTGTGCACCGACCGCAGAGCGGACAAATATTCTTCAAAGCCGGAGAATCTCAAATTTTCACTGTTGAGAAGCAAAAAATATACCCTGCTCGTTGATGCAGTGAGGCTCAAGAGCAGGATATAAGTCGAAGAGAGTCAATTGCCTTGACAAAATTTCTGCCGGGCGTTATAATATTCTCCCGAAAACTGCCCGTGCGGAAAGGAAGTGAAAGCCATGGGCACAGAACAGAAAAAGATCGCCGCCCAGAACAAGAAGGCTTTTCACGACTATTTCGTACTCGACAGATACGAAGCGGGAATCGAGCTTTGCGGCACGGAGGTCAAATCCATCCGCCAGGGCAAGCTCAATCTCAAGGACTCATGGTGCTCGATAGTCGACGGCGAATTGTTCGTCAACGGAATGCACATCAGCCCATATGAGCACGGCAATATCTTCAACCGCGACCCGCTGAGGGTGCGCCGTCTGCTGATGCACAAGCGCGAGATAATGCGTCTGCTCGGTCAGACGAAGCAGGAGGGTCTGACCCTCGTGCCGCTGAGCGTATATTTCGTAAAAGGGCGCGCAAAGGTTGAGGTCGGGCTGTGCAAGGGTAAAAAGCTCTATGACAAGCGTGAAACGGCCGCAAGAAAAGACGCCGCGCGCAATATCGAACGCAGCATGAAAAACTTCTGATTCAATCGGCGAGAGCCGTTTGATATATGGGGATGAAAGGATTTCGACGGGGAGGTTGAACTTCGGTAAGCGGGCAGCGGTGTGGGACCGCTATAAAACCCATACGTTTAAATAATAAACGACAACAAAACAGTTTTACAAGCTGCTTAAATAGCAGCCGTCTTTGCCGGGAGTACTGCGGCCCGGTACAAGGCGTCGATTAGCAGTGAACGTGCACGGGTGAGCGCTCCGTAACCCGTCATGAACAACGGAACTACCGAACCGGTGAGCCTGCCTGACGGCGCTCCGGCGAGGGAATCTTAAAAGACAGGCTACGCCCGTAGAAAGCTGTGGGGAGCCCTTTTCGGACGCGGTTTCGATTACCGCCATCTCCACCATGAAAAAAGCACTTGCTGTTGCAAGTGCTTTTTTCAACGAAATTCGTTCCTTTGGAACGAGTGAAATGTGCCTGCGGCATATAAAAGAACGAATTTTTTCACTTGATGTGCAGCATCAAATTTCACAATTTACGAAGTAAATTATTTCACCGCGAGCAGTGCGAGCGATTTCACTAAAGTTTACAATTACATGAGTTGAAACCGCTGTTATTGCAAATGATTTTTCCACCGTAACCGACAATCAAGCCGGGAAAGTTTTTTATAACTCTCCCGGCTTGATTTTTATTTTTACAGTCATATTCTGACTGCTTCAACTTCGTTTCCGTGTTCTGTTATTATATCTATAAGCTCGGTTGTTTTCAGCCACACCGTTGCGGTGTTGTCATTCGGGTGGACTCCGATGAGCCCGTCATTGACAAATTCTTCGTCGAGGAAGAATTTCACTTTTTTCTCGCTGTCGTTGAGTATCCCGAGCGGCGTCACCGCGCCGGGTATCAAGCCGAGCAGGCTCATCAGATCGTTTTCCGATGCGAAGCTCAACGGGCGCGTGCCGTGCCCTTCCCTGAATTTTTTCAGGTCAATGCGCTTGTCGCCCCTGACGGTTATGAGATAATAATTACGCTTCTTGTCGTCTCTGACAAACAGATTCTTCGCGTCCGCCTCCGGGTGCGGCAGTTCAACATGAGACATCTCCTCCATATTGAACACCGCGCCGTGCTCGGTCACTTCGTATTCTATTCCCCTGCTTGTCAGGAAATCATATACTTCCTGCTTATTCATAATTTCATCCTCTATTTAAAGAGGGCTGCCGCATCGGGCAGCCCTCTTGCTTTTATATCAGTCCGGCGTATAAGTGAAGGTGAAGCAATGCGAGCGGAGCGTCGCCGCGCCCATTATGTTGAGCCTGAATGCGTTGCCGCGCATTGTCTGATTGCCTATTCTCATGCTTGAAATATAGCCGCAGCTGCTGCCGCGCGCGCTGTCATGCTCGAGTATTTTTATCCACTGCGCAGGGTTGCTCTGGAGTGTTATGCGCTTTGATGAATCAACCTTTGCGTTATACGCTTCGACCTTCTTGCGAAGTTCCTCGCTCGAAATGGTCAGTGTGCGCTTGACATTGCCCTCGGGGCTTGTCCTACCGCCCGCGAGATAAGGATAGCTGCTTTGACTGCCGCCCCAGACATTCGCGCTCGAAGCCGTCTTCCCCGCCGCCGTTGAAAAATACGGAGTGAACGCAGGCGAGCCGTAATATGCAAGATATTCGCCGAGCGTCGCTTTTATTGCGTTTTCGATAGATGAACTCGTTCCGGCGTAACTCTCGCGGAACGCGTGGTTCGAGGTAGTCATCTTAAAATTCTGGCGCTTTGCGTAGGTGTAAATCGCGACCATCTGCGACTTTATCGACTCAAGCGGCGCAGACGGACCGACCTCGGCATATGCAGTCTTGCCGAGATATTCGGCGAGCGAATAGCTCTTGCCGTTATATGTAACCTTGCTCGGCAATTTTGAATCTTTAACGAGGCTGATGCCGGGGTTGTTATAATAATGGAGCAAAATCTGCTTGTATGTCCAGCCGCGGCGCGCATATTCTGACGCACCGTTCTGGCTCATGCCGACTCCGTGGCCGTAACCGTAGACGGTGAAAACAAAAGTACCCGTCTTTGAAGAGCTGTGCCTTGTCGTGGTCTCGGTCGGTTTCTGGGTGGGCTTAGTGGTCGGTTTTCCAGTCGTGTTCGGGCGAGTCGTGGGCTTTGTCGAGATAACCGTCGTCAGGACGGTTGAACCCTCGGCTATCGAGCCGGGCACAGTGCCATTTGTCTGCTCCCCCGTTGTTTTTCCGGAGTCAGTGCTCTGCGCTGCGGTGCTGTCCGAGCTCTGCTCATTGCTTGCATCACCGTTTGGATCTTCGACATCAGCAATGATAATATCATCTATAACGCCGATTATGTCGCCCGTTCCGCTCTCGGTGGTGTCGGGAGTGCGCGCGCCGATGAGCGACGCGCCCGACTGCGAGCCATAGCCTTTGACAAGAAATGTAACGGCAGTGCCGATAAGCACGACGATCAGGATAACCGACGCCACAATGAGCGCGGTCTTTTTGCCCGAGCGCACCGGTGCCGATTTATGATGGGACGGATGTTCACCATCCGTGATTATTATTGACGCATCGTCGCTGACATCGTGCATGACAAAGCCGTTGCGCGCATAGTCGGCGAGCGCGGAATAGAGCCTGTGAACGCAGGCGTAGATAAACTCCTGCGTAGTCTCACCCTTGCGGCTGAAAACCTTGAACACACGCGCCTTGCTCTCGTCCGCTATGCAGATTAGCATGAAATGCTTGCTGTCCTCATCGTCGTTGCGGAACACATTCGATATCGCCGCGCCGACCGACGCGCCGCTCTTTGCTCTGGCGCGCCCCGCCATGGCGGCTATGTATTCGCCGTGACTCTCGTCCTCCTGGCGCTCGACATCTACCGACTGAGCGAATATGACATCGCCGAAATCCGATCCGTCGTCATAGGGCAGGACGGAGAACACGAACGGGCTGTTTTTGCTTGATGCAACCGCAGCGGAAAGTCCGCGCTCTTTCAAGAGTTCAACAACCTCTTCGGGATCGCACTTTTCCTCAGCACTCAGCTCGCCGGCACTGTTCGCGTCCAGCTCGGGAGTATTTGCGCTTTCTTCTTTTTTTTCAACGGGCAGGAACACAGACTTGAGTTCTTCGGCAACCCTGGCGCATCTGCCGTCGGAAAGGGGCAGAAAAACCAGCATCTGTTTTCCGCTTTTTTCAATAAAGCCGCTGTATTTTCCGTCATCGGTCACGAGTATCTGTGCGTCGGCAGGCATCAGGCACTGATCCTCATCCGCCTTTTCAAGCGCTTCGGCTATTTTATCGGAGAATGCGGTTTTTGTTCTGAGTGCGTCGAAAAGCAGCTTCTTTATCTCGATATAATGCCGCTCGGCAGCCGCGAGAACCACAGTCTCCGAATCTCCGAACGCTCCGGCAAGGGCAGAAAACAGCTCGCGGCTGTCCGTGAACTGCTCAAAGCGGCACTCCCCGTAGGCTGCGGCAAAAACGGACTCATATTCCGCTATCGCCCTGCGCGGGAGAGGCTGATTGACAAAAGCCAGGAGCGAGATCTTATTTTTCAAAATATCACCTCATTAGTTGGGATACCATCTGTTTGCGTTTTTGTAGGGGTTCTGTTTCTTGTCTTTATCATACCAAGCCTGAGGATATCTCGGGTTGGGGTTGGTCTTGACGAGCGAAGTATCAACTTCTTCACTCTCGCCGTCGCGCACCATTCGCGCCACAACGACAAGGCGGGCGTTGTCGAACTCATACAGGCAGGTCGAAAGAGTGAGAATCTTGTCGGTCGGCTTGATATCGACGCCCGTTGTGTAGAGCTTTCTCGAATCAAGCTCGGCTATATACTGCTCGAAGCTCGCCTCGCTTATATTCGTCCAGACATAGTTGAAAAAATATCCGTTGTCCTCGGCGGTGGTCGCATTTGTGATAAACACCGCATAGACCTTCCACTTGTAGTCGTGATAGATGGTGTTGAACTCGATTATCGGATTGTTTATGAATCCGCGCGTGGTGCGGTAATCAAAGAGCTTGCTGAATATCTTGTCCGAGCTGCGGGTGCTGTGGCCGTAGATTATGCTGTTGCGGTCAAGCGGCTCGATTGAGTTCGCATGAGCCAGGAACGGGTTTCCCAGATCCGTGTATCTGTGGGTGAAGCTGCGTTTGAGATAATACGAATCGTTGTCGGTCTGGAGAATCGGAAAGTCCATCTTGAGCTTGTCTATCTTCAGCCAGCCGACGAGGTCGGTGTTCTGCGCATACGCCTCGGCGTATTTTAGCTGCATACCCTCGGGGAACTTGACATTCGGGTATTTCTCCTTTATCTCGTCCCAGGTCAGCTCCTCGCTGGGCTTGATATCTTTTATGTCGTTGTCAACGATATTGGGCTGAATGAGATATGTGTTTATCAGCATTCCCGCGCTGACGAACACCGTGATTATAGCCGCCATAAAGACTATCTTGCGGACTATCTCGGAGACAGCGTCGCCCTTCATCGGGATGATGCCCTTTATAAATTTTTTGAAGCCCTTTTCGCTGCCGCTGTTCTTCTCGTTCTCGCTGACCTCGCGTTCATATTCGCGCAGTGAGCCGCGGTCACGCTCGCTGAGGTTGACGGCAAATGTTGAATCTGTCGGCATATCGAAATCGTCGAGCGCCTGCTCGGTCGGGTATTCCGGCTCGGTCACTTTCGGAATATCCTCTCCGCTCAAATCGTCGGGCGGGATAAACTTATACAAATTGTCCTTTTTCGGCTCTGCGGGTTTCTCCGAATCGGGCTCAATTATTGGCTCCGGCTCGGGTTCAATTACGGACTCGGATACCGGCTCCGGCTCTTTTTCTTCGGTCACGGCGCCGCTTTCCTGCCGTGATTCCGCCCCGGTTTCATCGTCGCCGCTGTCAAGGTACCTGCGCGCGATATCTTCCATTTCGCTGCGCTGTGCCGTAGGTTCATCGTCCTCAACCGATGTGTAGTGCTCAAACATCTCCCTCATATCGGGCAGCGAAAACTCGCCGTCTTTTCTGTTTTTGTCAGACATACTCTTTCCTCCGATACAGGTTTACTTTATTTTCTCTTCCAGCATCAGGCGTGCAAGGTTAAGCGCCCGCGACGCCGTGACATATCTGTTATATTCACGGTCATTTTCATGGCCGGTGACTATCTTTTCGACGACTGTGCGCTCGCCGTCCGTGACCGCCGCAAAGCTCAGTCCGCCGGGCAGAACACCGTCGCCTCCCGGTCCTGCAAGACCGGTTGTGGATATCGCTATATCCGCGCCGCTCACGCGCTTTGCGCCGAGTGCCATCTCGCGCGCCGTCTGTTCGCTGACAGCGCCGTATGTCTCAAGCGTCTTTGGCGAAACGCCGAGGAGCTTTGTTTTCATATCATTCGAATAGCTGACTATTCCGCACTCGAAAACCTCGGACGCGCCGGGGATATCAGTCAGCCTTTTGGGGATATATCCCGCCGTGCAGGATTCGGCAGTCGCTATCTTTTTGCCCTTTTCTTTGAGCAGCGCGACAACGCGCTCTTCGATGCTGTTCATATCGGTGCCGTATACGACATCGCCGAGCCTGCTGCATATCTCATCAACTACAGGCGCGCACATTTTGTCCGCCTCGTCGGCGGTTTCCGCCTTCGCGGTTATCCTCAGCCGCACCTCGCCGCTTTTTGCATACGGTGCGACGGTCGGGTTCTTTGCGTCGAACATATCCTCTATCTCTTCGGCGACCGAGCTCTCGCCCATGCCGATTATATTGACCGTGTGCGAGACTATCGCGCCGTCGGAATATTTTTTCAAGAATCCGCGCACGCTCTCGTTGAACATCGGAGCAAGCTCGCCGGGAGGGCCGGGCAGGATAATAACGCACTTGCCGTTCTTTTCGAGCGCCGCGCCTGGCGCCGTGCCGTGATTATTCTCAAACACGGTGCCGCCGACTGGCAGCATCGCCTGCTTGAGGTTGTTTTTGGGCATATTGCCGCCCTTTGATTTGAAATATGAGCGTATGCGCTCCGCCGTGTCTTCATCTTCTCTGAGCTCGAAACCCATGACCTCACAGCAGACCTCTTTTGTCAGATCGTCGTCCGTAGGACCGAGTCCGCCGGAAGTGATAACAATATCGCTGCGCCCGAGAGCCGTTTTCAGCTCCTGCGCGAGGCGCTCGGGATTGTCCCCGACGGAGCTGCGGTGCATGACGGATATGCCCATCGCCGCAAGCTCTTTTGAGAGAAACTGCTCGTTGGTATTGAGGATATCGCCGAGCAGAAGCTCGGTTCCAACACAGAGAATTTCACACACTGCCATTGTTACTCACCTTTTGAAAAAGCTTTTATAACCGTAACTTTTGTGCCCTCGACTGCGCGCTTTATGGGCTCGTCCCATTCGGTGCCGCGCTCCGCCTTTTCAACTCCGGCTATTGTCGGATGGGTGCGCGGGTGCTTCGGGGTGAACACCGTGCAGCAGTCCTCATAGGGCTGGATGGATATATCAAATGTCTCAATCTTTCTAGATATCGCAATAACTTCGTCCTTGTCCATACCGATAAGCGGACGGAACACTGGCATCGAGGTCACAGCATCTGTGCAGGCTATTGCGGGCATGGTCTGGCTTGCAACCTGACCGACGCTCTCACCTGTTATCAGCGCTTGGCAGCCCTCTTTTACCGCAATCTCCTGCGAGATGCGCATCATCATGCGCCGCATGATAAGCGTGAACACCTCTTCGGGGCAGTTATCTTTTATAAGCTCCTGGATCTCGGTAAACGGGACAACGAAGAGCATGATGCGTCCGCTGTATTTTGCGACCTGGCGCAGAAGCGAGTGGACTTTCTGCTCGGCGCGCTGGCTCGTATAGGGCGGAGAAGCGAAGTGAATAGCTATCAGCTCCACGCCGCGCTTTGCCATCATCCAACCTGCAACGGGGCTGTCTATTCCGCCGGAGACGAGCAGAGCCGCCTTTCCTGCGGAGCCCGAGGGCATACCGCCCGCGCCCTTGAGCTGGTTGCCGTGGATAAACGCGCACTTATCGCGCACCTCGACGTTTATTATAACATCCGGGTTATGAACATCGACCTTCAAATGATGGAACCTCGAGAGTATTTTCCCGCCGACTTCTCTGCATATCGCGGGAGAATTGAGCGGAAACTTCTTGTCCGCGCGCTTTGCCTCGACCTTGAAAGTCGATGCAGCGTTGAGCAGGGGAGCCGTATATTCAACGCAGGTGTTGAGAATAACGTCCATATCCTTTTCGACTGCGGCGGCGCGAGAGAGTCCGGCTATGCCGAAGACCTTGAGAAGTCTTTCGGTCGCTTCGTCGAGATCGGCATCCTCGGGCCCTTCGACTATTATCGTCGACTGCGCGGGGGTGCAGGTGAATTTGCCGAGCGACGCGAGTCTGCGGCGGATATTCGCCATGAGCATATCTTCAAAAGTGCGCCTGTTGAGTCCTTTGAGCGCAAGCTCACCGTTTTTGATGAGAATAACTTCCTTCATATTGTGATTCCTTTTTTATTTATTTTACTTATTTTTCCTTATTGTTTTCTGCCCCTCGGCAATGCCGTCGATGAGCATATCTATCTCTTCTTTTGTGGTAAAACGCGAGAAGCTGATTCTGAGCGGGCTCTTCCGCACTTCGTCGCTCAGTCCCATATTTTTGAGCACCGAGCTCTGATGTCCCTTTGAGCACGCCGAGCCGCTCGAGACATAAACGCCGCGCGAAGAGAGGAAGTTGAGCATCGGCTCGGAGTTTATGCCGAGCACCGAAATATTGGTCACATACGGCAGCGCGTCCTCGGGCGAGTTTATAACGACTCCGCCGAGAGCCAGAAGTCTGTCCCGCATATAGTCGCGAAGTTCAGTAACTTCTTTGAGCTCAGCCGCAAGATTCGGCAGAGCCGCAGCCGCCGCGCCGAAGCCCGCTATCGCCGGCATGGGCTGAGTGCCGGGGCGCAGTTTTTCTTCCTGCGAGCCGCCGAAAACTATCGGCGACAGGCGCACACCTTTTTTGACATAGAGCGCGCCGACGCCCTTGGGTCCGTGTATCTTGTGGGAGCTGACCGTCATCAGGTCAACGCCCATAGCAGCGGGCTTGAGCGGCAGTTTTCCGAAAGCCTGCACCGCATCGCAATGAACAAGTGCTGGCGACTTTGCGCGCGTTACCGCAGTTCTCGCCGCTTCGACCGGCTGAATTGTGCCAGTCTCGTTGTTGACCGCCATAATGCTCACGAGTATCGTGTCGGGAGTCACGGCTTCAAAAAGCTCGCGCTCGCTGATACGTCCGTTTTTGTCAACACCGAGGCGTATAACTTCAAAGCCCTCGTTTTCGAGATGCTTGACCGTCTCATCAATGCTCGGATGCTCGACGCTCGTCGTCACTATTCGTCTGCCGCGCCGGCGCATGGCATGAGCCGCGCCCTGAACGGCAAGATTGTTGCTCTCCGTTCCGCCGGAGGTGAAATAAACCTCGTCATCCCGGCAGAAGAGCCTGCGCGCCACATTCGAGCGCGCGTTTTCGAGCATTTCGTCCGCCTCTATCCCCTTTTGATGCAGGGACGATGGGTTGCCCCAAAGCTCCGTCACAGCGGTTTTCATCGCTTCAACAGCTTCACTGCACACGGGGGTCGTGGCGCTGTTGTCAAGATACGCCGTCATAAGAAAAATCACTCCAAACCGCACGATTCCCAATTATACTTATATATTCTATATTATACAACATAATCACCGGACTTGCAATATATTTGAGCGGATTGCGGCGATACTGCGCGCGGCAAGTTTTTTCCTGTCTGCGCATAAAACGCCCGCCCGCTACATTATATGATATAAAGTGCAACAAGGACAGCAAATAAAGATTGACAAAAATATGCAATTTGCTATAATTAAACTGCAAATGAAACCCATTACATAAAGGAGAGTTGACATTGACAAAACGAACAAAATCGTGGGTCGCCCTGCTGCTTTTCATCGCAGTATTCGGCGCTCTGCTCGCGACCGCAACGTTCACTGACCTCCAGGTCAGCAACATCCTCACGGCAAAGGCGCTCGCCGCCCACACCTACTACACAAACGAGACCGTATACGGCGTTGTGCTCGAGGCCGTCGGCTCGTCGCCCGTCTATCTCATGCTTGCATTCAGCTTCCAGATTCTCTTCTGGCAGGTCATGCGCAAGATGAAAAAGCATCCGTGGAAAGAAATTCTTGCGATACTTCTTCTCGTCGCGGGAACGGCGGCATACTTCGTCATGTTCGACGACGCCGTAAAATATGCGCTCCAGCATATAGGTCCCGAGGCCGAGCTGTTCCGCAAGGCGGCATTCCTCAGGGGAATATCGATGTTCTTCGCGGGTCTTATGACCTTCTTTGCAACCTTCGCCATAAGGAACTACTCCGAGGAATCGGTCGGTAAGCTCGTTATGTTCGCAGTTGCGGTGCTCTGCGTCGCCGCGCTTTCAAACGGTCTTGTCGCCGCTGTCAAAGAGCCCGTCGGCCGCATGCGTTACCGCGCAATGAACTGCGAGGGCGGCCAGTCGATCGGCGGATTTGACAACTTCACCCGCTGGTATGTCGCCAACGGTCAGCACCTCACCAAGGACGAGATGAGAGCACTCTTCGGCACGACCGACGCGCTCAAGTCGTTCCCGAGCGGACACACCTGCTCCGCCGGCATGGTCTACTGCCTGCTTATGCTCCTCGATGTTTTCAATGTCAAGAGCAAGGGCAAGAGAGCCGTCAGCTGGATCGCCGCCATCACCTACACCGGCATGGTCGCGGTCAGCCGCATAATCGTCGGCGCGCACTTCTTCAGCGACGTCCTCATGGGCGGCACGATAGCCTTCGTGAGCATGATAATCTTCAGAGAGATATTCATCTGCAAAGGCTCGAATGTCAAAGCGATGTTCGGCAAAGAATAAAAATTAAATAGTTAAACACCCCGCAGGCTCAAGTCTGCGGGGTGTTTTTATGGGCAACAAAAAAGCACGGTGCATCTTTTGACACACCGTGCTTTTGTTTTTTATCAGTCTTCGCTGTTCTGCTTAGCGACGGGCTCGATCCTGCCGTATCTCGAAGCGGAAGCCGCATCGGATCTGGGCGGACGGGAAGGAGCTGCGGGGCGGTCGCTGCGCGGGCGGTCATTTCTGCCTCTGCCGCCTCTGTCGCGGTTCTGATATCCGCCGCGTCCGTTTCCGCGTGGCGGTCTGGAACCGCCGTTGAGGGGCTTCACGCCCTCTTCGAGAGTTATAACGACCTTGCGGTCATTCTCGGAGCCGACAGAGTGGGAGGTCACGCCCTCAACATCCTGGAGAGCCGTGTGAATGATGCGTCTCTCATAGGGATTCATGGGATCAAGCACAACATTTCTGCCGTACTTTCTGACCTTTGCTGCGCTCTTCTGAGCGAGTGCGCGCAGGGTTGCCTCGCGCTTCTCGCGGTAGTTGCCGATGTTGAGCGAGACTCTTCTCGACTTGTCCGCGCCTCTGTTGACAACAAGGCGGACGAGATACTGGATAGCGTCGAGTGTCTCTCCCCTGCGGCCGATAGCCGCGCCGTAGTCGCCGTCATATTCGACCGCGATACTGACTTCTTCGTCAGTTTCTTCGATCTTTATCTCTGCGTCTTCGATGCCGAGGCTTGCAAGAATTTTTTCAAGATATTCCTTCGCGCCGGCTTCGGACGGAGCATCGTAGCTCACCTTGACCTTTGCGGGAGTTGTTCCGAGCAGACCGAACATCTTCTTCGTCGGCATCTCGAGAACTTCAATTTCAAAATCCGAATCGGCGGATATGCCGAGCTGTGCGATAGCATCAGCTTTTGCAAGATCGACTGTTACGCCGGTTCCGATAGCTTCTTTTAACATCTCTGTTTCCACCACCTGGAAAATTTATTTTTCTTCTTTTTTCTGCGCAAGTGCGCGCTTGAGATTCTCTTCCCTTGAACGGCGCTCGACAGTCTCATCGACCATAGCCTTTGCAATCATCTTCTTCGGGCTGTGGGTGAACGAAAGGATAACTGTCTGAATGAGCGCGAAAACGTTCGACGCGATCCAGTAGATACCGATACCGGCGGGGAACTGGAAGGTGAAATAGAGCGAGAACAGGGGCATACCGAAAGTCATGCAGCCCATGGTCGGGTTCTTCGCCATTTCAGGGTTGTTCTTGCGCTGCTGGAGCATCGAGAAGAGGCTCGTTGCGAGAGAAGTAAGACCCGAGAGAATGGGGATGACCCAGAGGATTCCGGGTTCTTTTATCGACGGAATCTCGCCCAGCGGTATGCCGAGGAAGGTGAAGTTGAAGTTCGCGATGCTGTCAATAACTCCCGAGCTGATGCCCTTTGAGAGCGCGATGGGTCTTATCTCATTGATATGGTTGATAACAAAAAGCTCGATAGTCTGCTTACCTGTCTTTGCGTTATATTCAGCGAGTCCTTTTGCTATTTCTGTCAGCGAATTGATTGTTGTATCATCGATCGCGAGCGCCCACTTGAGGGGGTGATAGATAACGCCGATAAGACCGAAGATGATGATGAACTGGATGGCGAGCGGCAGGCAGCCCATATTCATGGGATTGTGTCCTTCGCGCTGGTAGAGAGCCTGAGTCTCTTCCTGAATCTTTTTCTGATCGCCCTTGTATTTGGCGTTTATTCTGCGGATCTTGGGCTGAAGGCGCTGCGTCTTGACGGTACCCTTAGTCTGGTAGATAGAAGTGGGAATCATAAGAAGTCTTGCGAAGAGGGTGAAGAGGATGAGTGCAAGACCGTAATTGTTAACAGCTTCGAATATGAACCTGAGAACATATCCGAACGGGATACCCAATGTCGTGTAAATGGCGTCCATTATTTGTGAGTCCTCCGGTTGGATTTTTTGTCCCTCTTGGGAGGGACGGGATCATAACCGCCGGGGAATAGGATATTGCAGCGAAGAAGTCTGGCAACAGTCAGCAGAGAGCCTTTGAACGCTCCGTGTATTTCAAGAGCCTCTATCGCATACTGAGAGCAGGTCGGATAGTACCTGCACATATCGGGCAGCTGCGGTGAGATATGCTTTCTGTAAAACTGAATAAGTTTTATCAGTATGTCCTTCATTTTCACTTCACAACTTTCACTCCTGCAGATATACCGATAACACCCAAGGCTCCCAGCTGTTTGCGCATTGACCGCTCGATGTCGGTGCTCTTGCGGGAGACCGTCTTATGACGGGCGACAAATACAATGTCCCATCCCCCGCAGCACTCGCCTTCGAGCTGCCGGAAAGCCGCGCGAATTATCCGGCGGCACCGGTTGCGCTCCACCGCATTTCCGAGCTTTTTGCCGGTGGTTATCCCGATGCGCATGACACCGTAACGGTTCCTGAGCGCATATGTGACAAGCACCGGGTCAGCGGCTGATTTGCCGCGCCCGTAAGTCCTGCGAAAATCGCTGTTAAGCTTGAGCGTCTGATATTCTGCCAAAGCAATCAATCCATCCGTGGCAATAATCCGCTCGACCTGTTAAAAGACCGTTAAAAAGGCCGATCAATAGGTGAGCTGCTTTCTTCCCTTCGCTCTGCGGCGGGAAAGAACCTTGCGTCCGTTTCTGTCGGACATTCTCTTGCGGAAGCCGTGCTCCTTCTTACGGTGCAGCTTCTTGGGCTGGTAAGTTCTTTTCATTTGCGGTAACCTCCGTTTCACAGGATATTAGTCACCGGCGGGCGCTTTGGTGGCACTCGTACCGCCGTGATCTTATGTGCAGATATGGGTATAACGCTTTCGCCTACCCTTGCAAGCTACTATTATATATCATACTTCACATCAATGTCAATCATTTTTTTGCGTCCTTGTGCAAACTGCTTGTTGAAAAAAAGGGGGTTTTATGATATACTCTATCCTATTATAAAGTATTATGATGGGGGAAGTTCACTAATGGATTCATTCAACGAGCTGTGGCAGGTAGTCTCCGACTATCTCAGGCAGACAAACTCCGAATCTATCTACAACGTCTGGTTCAGCGAGCTTGAGCCGATAAGCTTTGACGGCAGCCGCGCCGTGCTCATGACAACGGCGGAATTCAAGCGCCGCATCCTCGCGCAAAAGTTCGGCGGCACGATTCACAGCGCATTTTTGAACGCGCTCGGTCTCGATGTCGATGTCGAGTTCATAGCGCCGGGCGAGGGATATTCGCAGTCTGACTCCTCGGGCTCTGCGGCGGGCTCATCGGAGATAGACGGCAGCACGCGCGCCTCAAACTATTTTGAAAACACATTCGACACATTCGTTGTCGGCGCGTCAAACAAATTCGCCCATGCGGCGGCGCAGGCAGTCGCGGCGAACCCCGGCAAGGCGTATAACCCGCTGTTCATCTACGGCAACTCGGGACTCGGCAAGACGCATCTGCTCAACGCAATATGCCACGAGATAAAAAGAAACGACCCGTCGATGAAGATAGTCCTCACCGACGGCGAGGAATTCACCAACGAGTTTATCGAAGCGCTCAACCACCGCACAACAACGGAATTTCAGAACAAATACCGCAAGGTCGACGTTCTTCTGATGGACGACGTTCAGTTCATCGCGAGCAAGGAGCGCACGCAGGAGGAATTCTTCCATACTTTCAACGCCCTGACGCAGGACGGCAAGCAGATCGTCCTGTCATCCGACCGCCCGCCGAAGGACATGCCTCAGCTTGAGGACAGAATGCGCACCCGCTTTGAGTGGGGTCTGCTCGCGGACGTTCAGCCGCCGGATCTCGAGACCCGTATGCTCATAGTCAAGCGCAAGGCGGACGCGCTTAACTTCGATATCAGCGACGATGTCGTTGAATACATAGCGCAGAAGCTCAAGAACAACATCCGCCAGCTCGAAAGCGCGGTCAAGAAGATGCAGGCTTATGTCCAGATACAGGGCGCGCATGTCAACACCGCCACGGCTCAGCAGGCGATAAGGGATATTCTCAGCGACAACAAGCCTATCCCCGTCGTTGTGGACAAGATAATAACCGAAGTCGCGCGCACCTACGGCGCAAATCCCGAGGATCTGCGCTCGAAGAAGAAGGACGCACAGACTTCGAAATACCGCCAGATATCGATGTACATCGTGCGCGAGGTCACGGGACTTTCCGCCAAGGCTATCGGCGCGGAGTTCGGCGGCAGGCACTATTCGACGGTGCTCTACGCCCTTGACGAGATAAAGAAAGAGAGCGACACCGACTCGGCGCTCAGAACGACTATCAACGATATCATAAAGAACGTGCAGGAGAGCTGATTTTTCTAACAGACTGACGCACCGCGAGGGAGGGATAAATGGTGCGCGATATTATTATAGCATCGTCATCCGACAAGGTGCGCGCGCAGCTGCGCGGCTTCGTTGCGGAAATGGGAATAATGGGCGTCATCGAGTGCCGCTCTGCTTCGCAGACCCTCGATTTCGCTCAGCGTCTCCCCTCGGCTATAATAATCTGCCACCGTCTGACCGACATGGCGCCCGCCGCCATGCTTCGTCTGCTCCCGCCGGGCGCCGATATGATATTGCTTATATCCTCCGCCCAGTCCCCGCTGTTCGGCATGAGCAACGTGCAGTGCATGACCCTGCCGCTCTCACGTCCTGAATTTCGCAGTGCAATAGAAAAGCTGCTCCGCTCCTCGTCCGAGTCGCGCATACGCTCGGGCGGTCAGCGCAACACGGCGGATCAGGAGATAATCGACAAGGCAAAACATTTATATATGAAAGTAAACGGTGTGTCTGAAGAGGACGCATACGCATATATTAGAAGAAGGAGCATGAACGAGAGCAGTTCTATAACCGCCACCGCGCGGCATCTGCTCAGCGAGCTCGCTAATATATAAATGAAAAGGGTCTTGTGAATGAAATTCGCCAAAATGCAGGGCACGGGCAACGACTACATATATGTCAACTGTTTTGATGAATCGATCGACGACCCTCCCGCTGCGGCGAAATTTTTGAGCGACCGCCATTTCGGTATCGGCGCAGACGGGCTTGTGCTGATCTTGCCGTCCGACAGGGCGGATTTCAGAATGGATATCTACAATTCCGACGGGTCACGGGCAAAGATGTGCGGCAACGCCGCGCGCTGCGTCGCAAAATATGTCTGCGACAGCAAAATGACCGACAAAGATATGATATCTTTGGAGACTCTCAGCGGAATAAAATACATTAATATATATAAGACGGACGGAAAGGTCACCTCGGCGCAGGTAAACATGGGGTCACCAATGCTGAAAAGCAGGGATATTCCCGCGCTTATTGAATCGGACACCGTGATTTCCCGGCAGCTCGAAGTCGGCGAAAAAGTTTATTCCGTCACCTGCCTCTCGATGGGCAACCCGCATTGCGTGGTTTTCTCTGAAAATATTGATTCTATAAATATTCAAAAAATCGGTGTCGAGTTTGAAAATCACCCGGCGTTTCCGGACAGGATAAATACGGAATTCGTTCAGCCGATTTCAGATTCACACATTAAAATGCGCGTTTGGGAGCGCGGCGTGGGCGAGACTCTCTCCTGTGGCACAGGCGCGTGCGCGGCGGCGGTCGCCTGCATATTGAACGGCTACTGCAAGCGCAATACAGATATCAAAATCTCACTTCGCGGCGGCGAGCTTTCAGTAAAATGGAGCGCCGATGGAAATGTGTACCTGACCGGTTCGGCACAGACCGTCTTTACAGGCGAAATTGCCTACGGCGGAGGCGCAAGATGAAAGTAAACGAAAACTTTTCGCTTCTCCGCAGCAACTATCTTTTTTCGACGATGAGCCGAAAAATTAAAGATTATAAAATCGCTCACCCCGAGGCGGATATAATCGACCTCGGCATCGGCGATGTCTCGCGTCCCCTGCCCGAGGCGTGCATAAAGGCCATGCACTCGGCAGTCAACGAAATGGCGGACGCCGCCACATTCAGGGGCTACCCGCCCGAGCAGGGATATGATTTTCTTATCGACAAGATATTGAAATATGATTTCGCCGCGCGCGGAATAACGCTCGAAAGAGATGAGATTTTTATAAGCGACGGCGCAAAGAGCGACACCGGCAGCATCGGCGATATCTTTTCGCCCGAGTGCAAAGTCGCCGTCTGCGACCCCGTCTACCCGGTCTATATAGACACAAATATCATGGCGGGCAGGGGCGGCAAGCCGCTCGAAAACGGCAGATTTTCAAATATTGCTTATCTCGACTGCACCGCAGAGAACGGATTTATCCCTCCCCTGCCGGAGCAAAATGTCGATATAATATATCTCTGCTCCCCCAACAATCCCACGGGAACGGCGATGAATAAAGAGCAGCTCCAACAGTGGGTCGACTGGGCTAACGAGCACGGAAGCGTCATTCTCTTCGACGCCGCATATGAGGCGTTTATCACAGAGAGCAACATTCCGCACAGCATTTTCGAGCTTGACGGCGCAAAGAAATGCGCCATTGAGTTCAGAAGCTTTTCAAAGACTGCGGGCTTTACCGGCGTTCGCTGCGCATATACAATTATACCGCGCGAGCTTTCACGCGGCGGAGTCAGCCTCAACTCGCTGTGGGCGCGCAGGCAGGCAACGCGGTTCAACGGCGTGTCATATATAACCCAGCGCGCCGCCGAAGCCGTCTATTCCGACGAGGGCAGGCGGCAGATAAAAGAAAATATAAACTGCTATCTCGGCAACGCAAAAAAGATAACGGACGGACTTGAAAGTATTAATATCCGCTGTTTCGGCGGCAGAAATTCGCCGTATATCTGGTTTGAAGTGCCGAACGGGCTGACCTCATGGCAGGTGTTCGACAGGCTTCTGAACACCGTTCAGGTGGTCGGCACGCCGGGCTCGGGCTTCGGCACGATGGGTGAGGGATATTTTCGCCTGACCGCGTTTGCCGAGCCGAAGCGCACGCTCGAAGCAGTTGAAAGAATAAAAAACGGTCTGATATAAGACCGCACGGAGGATAAAAATGGGCATTTTTTCAAGAATAAACAAGGGACTCAAAAAGACCCGCGAGAATATGTCTGGGGCTATCGACTCGATGCTCCACGGCAAGACTGAAATTGATGACGAATTTTATGACGAGCTCGAAGAGATACTCGTCATGGGCGATGTCGGCTGCATGACCGCATCGGAGATAGTCGAGAAGCTGCGCGAGCGCGTTATGAAAAAGCATCTGCGCAAGCCTGAAGCCGTCAAGAACGAGATAAAAGAGATAGTCGCCGAGATGCTTGAGGGCGGCGAGGAAATGAGCCTTATCACTCTCCCCTCCGTCATTCTCGTCATCGGCGTCAACGGCGTGGGCAAGACCACTTCCATAGGCAAGCTCGCCGCAATGTACAAAAACGAGGGCAAAAAAGTTATCCTCGCCGCGGCGGACACTTTCAGAGCCGCCGCTATCGAGCAGCTTGAAGAGTGGGCAGACCGCGCGGGAGTCGAGATAGTCAAGCACCGCGAGGGCGCAGACCCGGCGGCTGTTATATACGACACAATTCAGGCGGGCAAGGCAAGAAACGCCGACATAATCATCTGCGACACCGCCGGCAGACTCCACAACAAGAAGAACCTAATGGAGGAGCTGGCGAAGATATACCGCGTCATCGACCGCGAGCTGCCCTACAGCGATCGCGAGAGTCTGCTCGTGCTCGACGCGACGACCGGTCAAAACGCAGTCAATCAGGCAAAAGAATTCAAGAATGTTGCAGAGATCACCGGCATCATTTTAACGAAGCTTGACGGCACCGCAAAGGGCGGCGTTGTATTAAACATCAAAAATGAGCTCGGCGTACCCGTCAAGTTCATCGGCGTCGGCGAAAAGGTGGACGACCTCCGCCCGTTCAACGCCCGCGCATTCGCCGAGGGTCTGTTTGACGCAGAGCCGATTGAAGACGAAGAAGAGGAAAAAGAGGACGAATAATGGATTTTCTCATAGCTACACATAACATGAAAAAACGCGCCGAGCTTGAGCGCATATTGAAACCCATCGGCGTGCGCGTTCTGCTCGCGGAAGAAGCGGGAGTCGAGCTTACCGATGTCGAGGAGACGGGCGTCACCTTTGAAGAGAACGCATTCTTAAAAGCCGACAGCGGCTGCAAAGAGAGCGGCATGCCCTGCATCGCCGACGACTCAGGACTTGCCGTTGACGCACTCGACGGCGCGCCGGGAGTTTATTCCGCAAGATACGCGGGCGAGCACGGAAACGACGAGAAGAACAACGAGCTTCTGCTCAAGAATCTGTCCGATATTCCTATGGACAAGCGCACCGCACGATTCGTTTCGACCGTCTGCTGCTGTTTCCCGGACGGCAGGCACATGACCGTGCGCGGCGAGTGCGAGGGCAAGATTGCCTTTGAACCCGCAGGCGAGGGCGGCTTCGGCTACGATCCGCTGTTTTTGCCCGACGAGTTCCCCGGCAAAACGATGGCGCAACTCACCGCAGAAGAAAAAGACAGCATCAGCCACAGAGGCAAGGCGCTGAGACTCCTTGCGAAAAAACTGGAGGAAATTATATGACAAGCAAAGAGAGAGCCGCGCTTCGCGCGCAGGCAAATTCGCTCGAGCCGCTTTTTCAGGTCGGCAAGGGCGGCGTCAATGACGCACTGATAGCCCAGACGCTCGACGCATTCCGCTCCCGCGAACTGCTCAAGCTCAAGGTACTGCTCGAGACAGCACCCAAGCCCCCGCGCGAGATCGCCGAGGAGATAGCGGCAAAGACGCAGTCCGAGGTCGTTCAGGTCGTCGGCGGGAGCCTTATATTCTTCAAAGAGAATCCGGAACTGCACGAGCCCAAGGATAAAAAGAAGAAGATAACCGGCACGAAGAACCCGAACCGCCCGTCCGTGCGCAAAAAAGTGCACGAAAAGAAGCTCGCCGAAGAGAGAAAGACCGCGGCGCGCCGCAAGGCGGAGCGCAATTTCAGACGCAGCCGCGATATATAACAGCAAATTTTAAGTCAACCGGTTCAAAAGCAGGCGCATTTTCGCCTGCTTTTTTGTGCATCGGGACAAATCGGGAATTTTTTGTAAAAGCCTATTGACAGCGTAGGTATAAGAGACTATAATACGCTCATAGATACTGAACATGGAGGAAGCATCATGAAAAAGTTTGACAGCAACATTATGATGATGGAAATGTGCATGTTCTCCATGCGCATGTGCATGTGCATGCCTTTTTCTAACGAGCTTCCGTCAAACGAATAAATCTGATATATGCAGAGATTCGGGGAGCTTCGTGAGGAGTTTCCCGTTTTTTATTTGCATTGAGGAGGAAGAAAAGTGCAGTATCTGAAATTATTCTCGCCCTTTGATATAAGGCATTGGCGAATGTGCCGCAAGGCGCATGATTAAAAAGTCCGTTTCAACCCAATACCTTATAAATTAAAATACAAAGGAGATAATCAACATGAAAAAGACAATATCGATCATTCTCGCAGCGGTTCTCGCGCTGGGCTGCATCTTCGGCTTCGCCGCCTGCTCTTCGGGCAGCAAAGGCATCACCATTGCCGTTCCCAACGACGCGACCAACGAAGCCCGTGCGCTCCTTCTTCTTCAGGAACAGGGCATCATCAAGCTCAAAGACGGCGCCGGCATCACCGCAACCGTAAGAGACATTGAGGACAACCCCAAGAACATCACCTTCAAAGAGGTTGAAGCCGCTCAGCTCCCCAACGTTCTCAAGGATGTTGACTACGCTGTTATCAACTCGAACTACGCTATCTCCGCGGGTCTTAACCCCGTAAAGGACAATCTCGCCATTGAGGGCTCCTCGAGCGCATATTCGAACATCCTCGCCGCCAAGAAGGGCAACGAGAATTCCGACAAGATAAAGGCTCTTTCCGCCGCTCTCCAGAGCAAGAAGGTCGCCGATTTCATCGCTTCCAAGTATAACGGCGCAGTTATCAGCGTTGTTTCAAACCCCGGTGACGGCTACGATCCCTCCGTCAACTACGACGCACTCAAGGGTCAGACCATAACCGTCGCCGCATCCCCCACACCGCACGCCGAGATCCTCGCCGTTGCCAAGGAGATCCTTGCCGCTAAGGGCGTCACCCTTGACATCAAAGAGTTCGAAGATTATGTCCAGCCCAACAATGTTGTTGAGTCCGGCGAGATCGACGCAAACTACTTCCAGCACGAGCCTTACCTCGACGATTTCAACAAGCAGAACAACACGAACATCGTCACCGTTTGCTATGTCCACGTCGAGCCCATGGCTCTCTACGGCGGCAAGCAGACCACTCTTGACGCAGTGAAGTAAATGTTATAAAATATAATGCCGGGCTAAGTTGCTCTTAATCGGGCTGCTTGCCGGCATTATCTTTTTATCCAGAAGTTCGGAGGCATAAAATGATCGAGATTAAAAATCTGTCAAAAACTTTCAAGACCGCCGACAGCTCGCTCGACGCGCTCAAGAATGTTTCTCTGACGATAAACGACGGCGATATTTACGGCATCATCGGCATGAGCGGCGCGGGCAAGAGCACGCTCGTGCGGTGCATAAATATGCTCGAACGCCCGACTGAGGGCCAGATACTCATAGACGGGGTCGATATGGGTTCGCTTTCGAGCAAGCAGCTCAGAGACGCCCGCCGCAACATAACCATGATATTCCAGGGCTTTAACCTGCTCATGCAGCGCAACTGCCTGAAAAACATCTGCTTTCCGCTCGAGCTTGAGGGCATGAAGAAAGAGGACGCGAAGAAACGCGCGCTCGAACTGCTCGAGATAGTCGGTCTGCCCGACAAAGCGAAGGCTTACCCCGCTCAGCTCTCCGGCGGTCAGCAGCAAAGAATCGCGATAGCCCGCGCACTCGCTACAAATCCGAAAGTTCTGCTCTGCGACGAGGCGACAAGCGCGCTCGACCCGAACACCACACATTCGATCCTCAACCTCATAAGAGACATAAACAAAAAGCTCGGCATAACGGTTATTATAATAACCCACCAGATGAGCGTTGTCGAAGAGACCTGCAACCGAGTCGCCATTCTTGACAACGGCACGGTCGTTGAACAGGGCGAAGTCAGCACCGTCTTTGCCCATCCGCAGTCGGCGGCAGCAAAACGCCTCGTGTTCCCCGACGCTTCGGATGAGATTTTTGCTCCCGCTTCGGACGAGCACAGGATAAGAGTCGTCTTCAACGGCGCGTTCGCGACCAACACCCCGCTGATAACCAAGATGGCTATAGACGAGGGAATCGCGGCGAACATCCTGGCGGCCTCCACGCGCTGCATCGGCGACAAGGTCTACGGCAATATGCTCCTCGGCATCCCCGGAGGGGACAGCGAGCTTGAACGCGCGTCGAAATATCTGCAGAGTATGCCGGATATTCTTGTTGAGGAGGTTTAAAAGATGTTTGACAATGCATTCACTTCCGAGGCGCTGACGGAAGCCCTCGATATATTAAAAAACGATTTCCCGCTGGCTATCTGGGAGACGATATATGTCACCCTGCTCTCCACGCTCTTCGCGATAATCATCGGCCTGCCGCTCGGCGTGCTGCTCGTCGCGGGCGAAAAGGGCGGCGTACTCCCCCTGCCGAAGGCTCTGATGAAGGTTCTCAATGTTATTATAAACCTTCTGCGTTCGGTGCCGTTCTTGATCTTGATGATCCTCGTTTTCCCGCTGACCCGCCTTATTGTCGGCACGGCTGTCGGCACTGTCGCTTCTATAGTCCCGCTCGTCATCGCGTCGTTCCCGTTTGTGGCGCGCCTTGTTGAAAGCAGCCTGCGCGAGGTCAACCCGAACATAATCGAAGCCGCGCAGAGCATGGGTGCATCGCCCATGCAGATAATTGTCAAAGTTATGATTCCCGAGAGCGTGCCCTCGCTGCTCTCGAACTTCACGATAGCGATAACTACCATCCTCGGCTACTCCGCAATGAGCGGAATAATCGGCGGCGGCGGACTCGGCAAGATAGCCATAAACTACGGCTACTACCGCTACAAATATCTCGTCATGATCTTTGCCGTTATCCTGCTCATAGCGCTCGTTCAGATTTTCCAGAGCGTCGGCACCCACCTTGCAACAAAGACCGACAAGAGACTCAAGAAATAATCAAAACCAACAGCCTCGGCAGATTTTGCCGGGGCTGTATTTTTTAACAAAAAGCGCGGGCACAGTTTTCGCTGTACCCGCGTTTTTCGTTAGAAAGGTGATATATCAATTAAAGGGGTTGTAGTAGAATGATCTGTTATCCTGCTGGGTTGTCTGCTCCTGCTGCTGTTGGGAGGAAGAGGAAGCAGTATTTCCGGTGTCCTCGACGAGCTTTACCTTGACATTGAATTCCTTTGTCTGATAGTTGCTCGATATCCTGCACAGGGTCAGGGTCAGCGTATCGCCGACTTTGGCGTTTTCAATCGCTTCGAGCAGAACCTCCGAGGTGCTCAGCTCCTTGCCGTTGACCGCCGTTATAAGGTCGCCGACCTGGGCGCTGCTGTTTGCAAGGTCGCTGTCCTCGTTGATGTCCGCGATTATGAGCGAGCCTGCCGGCAGACCCTTTATCTGCACGATCATGTTATACTGCTGGTTCGATGTGTTGGAGAAGTAGCTGATGCCGAGCTTCGGGCGGTTCGGCACTCTGCCGTAGGCGATAAGATCGTCGATTATCTCTTTTGCGGACGAGATCGGGATAGAGAAGCCCATGAGCTCATAGCTGCTGTCGCTGATTTTAAGCGAGTTTATTCCGACCACCTGGCCGTATTCGTTTATCAGAGCGCCGCCGGAATTGCCGGGGCTGATAGCCGCCGTGTGCTGGATGCACTCCATGGAATAGCCTATCTGGCTGCTGACCGTTCTCGAAATCGCGGAGACCATGCCGTTCGTGAACGAGCCGAAGAACTCGGTGCCGCCGGGGTTGCCTATTGCATAGACAGTCTCGCCGACCGTAAGCTTCGTTGAATCGCCGAACTCTGCGGCGGTGAAGCCCGTAGCCTTTATTTTCAGCACGCCGATATCGGTACGCGAATCGTAGCCGACTATCTCGGCGTCATACTGAGTGCCGTCATGCAGCTGAACGACGGCTTTGACGCCCTCGCCGCTGATAACATGGGCGCAGGTAATTATATAGGTATAAGTGTGATCCTTATTCTCGCCCATGACTATGCCGGAGCCTTCGCCGGAAGCCGAGCTTGACGACTGGCTGTATACGACTATGCCGACATTGCTCGGAGAAACTTTTTCATATATCTGAGCCGAGGTGAGCACGCCGTTGCCCTTTGAAGTTGTTGTCGCCTTCGGGGTCTCGGCAATGTTCAGCTGAGCGTCGCCCTCGGAAGTGCCGGTCACGGAAGTGCCGCCGGAGCTGCTGTTATTATTTCTCTTTGCGAGCACGGTAACTGTCGCAGAAACTGCGATAACAACTGCGAGAATCGCGGCGAAAACCGCAACGCCTTTCTTCTTCGCGCTCATCTTTTTCTTCTTTTTCTCAGGCTGAGGCGGCGTGTAGCTGCCGGAATTATATGAATTTTGGCTGTTATAGCTGCCCTGTCCGGGCTGCTGCGGAGCAGAATAAACCTGATCCGGCTCAAGCGGTGCAGACTGCTGTGCGGTGTCTGCCGAGTTGTCTTCGGGCGGCGTCTCGCCGGAACTGCCGAAGTTGTTCACATAATCATCATTGTACATAAACTGAATTTACCTCCATCCATTGCCTTCGGGATATCCTTCATCTTTTGACACTATTATGGACTCTCAATATTACGATTTCTTGAACGTCGGGTAAATAACCTTTGGATTTTTATTCAACTTTTTCCGCAAAAATTCATCTCAGCGGAAGCCAGAACACGAACTGCGTATATTCGCCCGGCTCGCTGTTGACGGTTATCTGACCGCCGTGCATATCGATTATGGTCTTGACTATATACAGTCCGAGACCCGCTCCCTTGACATCGTAGCTGCGCGATTTGTCCGTTTTATAGAAGCGCTCAAAGACTTTGCCCGCCTCTTCGCGCGAGATTCCCTTGCCGCTGTTCTTGACGGAGAATATCATCTTTTCGCTGTCCGATTTTATCGCGACTTCGATATAGCCGCCCTCGTTCGTGAACTTCACGGCGTTGTCGATAAGATTATATACGACCTGATTTATCATATCCTCGTCGGCGCAGATGTTGAGCGGCTTGACTTTATCAAGGCCGCGTATCTCTATCTTCTTTTCATCTATCGCACGCTCGAAGCCGAGCATCGTTTTGAAGGTCATTGCCGAAATGTCGAACTCCTTGGGCTGGATTTTTAACTGACCCGCCTCTATCTTCGACATATTGAGCATACCCGTGACAAGGCGAGAAAGGCGCTTGACCTCGTCAGAGACTATTCTGAGATAATATGTGCTCTTCGACGAATCTATCGTGCCGTCGAGTATTCCGTCTATGAATCCGCCGATAGTGGTCATCGGGGTCTTTAACTCATGCGAGACATTCGCGACGAAATTGCGTCTCGAAGTCTCGATAGCCGAAAGCGCGTTCGCCATCGAGTTGAACGCCGTCACAAGCTCCGCGACCTCGTCCTCGTCGCCGCCCAGCACTTTATGATAGGGCACCGAGATTCGGTTGCTGAAATCGCCCTTTGCATACTGCTTTGCCGCCGCCGACATCTCGCGCAGGGGCTTTGTCATCTGATAGGTCATAACATATGTTGCAACGAATGCTATCGCGAGCGCGAGAATTGCCGAGAACAGGAACATCTTGAGCATCGCCCTGACAGGCTCGTGCAGCGAATCCGTATCCTGCGAAGCGATGACCGCGCCGCAAAGCTTGCCGGAGGCTACTATCGGCTCAACGCTTATAAAATGCGAGCTCTTGTACATTCCGCCGAGCGTGCCCGTTTCGGTATATCCGCCACTGCTGAGCTTCGACAGAGCTGTTTCGGGGACTGTATATTTGCTGTGGACTATGCACTCGCCCATGTACATCACGAGATTGGACTGCCATATATCCTTACAGCAGATTATCTTGCCGTCGGTGTCGCATATATAAATGTCCGCATCTATCGCCTGCGAGAGCTGGGCGGTCGAAACGCTCATGAGCAGAGTAGAATTCTTGTTGCTCTCTTCAAGCGAGTAGCCTTTTTGAATAAGCGCCGCGGCAGTCTGCGAGACGGTCTGCGCGTTCTGCTTTAAAAGCGCCGTCTTCTCTTCGGACTGGTAGCGCGCGATGAATATCAACAACGACGAGCCGAGAATGGTGAAGCCGATAAACAGTATCAGCACCGTCACATAAAAGTAACGGTGAAACAGACCCGAGCGTTTTGTTCTCGAGCCTGCGTTCTTTACATCTTTTATTTCAAACTTTTTGCGTGCTTTTTTCATGCACATCAATCCTTGGTCTCAAACTTGTAGCCTACGCTCCAGACGGTCTTGAGCTCCCACTTGTCGGACACGCCCTCGAGCTTCTCTCTGAGCCTCTTGACATGGACATCGACCGTTCTCGAATCGCCGTAATAATCGAAGCCCCAGACTTCGTCGAGCAGCTGATCGCGGGTGAACACCCTGTTCGGGTTGCTGGCAAGGTGATAGATAAGCTCCAACTCTTTGGGCGGAGTGTCGATGCGCTTGCCGTCGACCCAGAGCTCATAGTTCGTCAGATTTATCTTGAGCTTGTCGTATTCGACCTGCTTTATATCCGCCGCCGGAGCGCCCGCGCTGCGTCTGAGGACTGCCTTGACGCGCGCCACAACTTCCTTTGCATCGAAGGGCTTGACGACATAGTCGTCCGCGCCGAGCTCGAGACCGAGGACTTTATCAAAAGTCTCGCCCTTTGCGGTGAGCATGATTATCGGCTTATCCGAGAATTTTCTGATCTCGCGGCAGACCTGCCAGCCGTCGAGGCGGGGCAGCATTATATCAAGCAGCATCAGATCCGGCTGAATCTCGCCGAAGCTCTTCACGGCGCTCTCGCCGTCGTTTACTATGCTGACGGTGTAACCCTCTTTTTCAAGATAGAGGCGCAGCAGTTCGCAGATATTAACGTCGTCGTCAACGACAAGTATTTTTTCGTTAGCCATAAGTACCTCTCCTTTGTTTTAAACGAACCCATTGTAATTATTATAGACCATTCAAAAAAGTTTGTGTGAATGGCGGAATAACATTTTGTTACAAAATTTCGTATTTTTACTACTCTGTAGCATCTAAAAGCTTAGATCCGGTTGCAAGAATGCTTGTAAAGTTTTAGGTGTTATAGGGGACTACCTGTGCAAATTCTCGCCCATGCTCACGAGCTTATGCTCGATGGAGTCGACGAGCGCTATCCAGCTCGCGTTTATAACGTCCTGCGACACGCCGACCGTTGTCCAGATATCCTCGCCGTCCGACGACGTGATAAGAACGCGGACGCTCGCAGCCGTGGCATCCTTGGGCTCAATGACGCGAACCTTGTAGTCGATGAGCCTTAGTTTTCTAAGGCACGGATAGAACACTTCGAGCGCCTCGCGAAGAGCGCGGTCGAGCGCATTGACGGGGCCGTCTCCGTCCGACGCCGCTATTCTGACTCTGCCGTCGACGCTGAGCTTTATCGTGGCGGTTGCGCTGTGTCCGTTGTCATAGGGCAGCTCGTCGAGCACCTTGTAGCTGATGAGATCGAAGAACGGCTTATATTTTCTGACGAGGCGGTGAACTATCAGCTCGAACGACGAATCCGCGCCCTCATACTGATAGCCCTCGTATTCTTTTTGCTTCAGGATATCGAGCAGCTCCGCGACCTGCGGCGAATCCTTGTCAAAATCGGGATAGAGCTTCTGTATCTTCTTGAGCACTGCCGCCTTGCCGGTCACTTCAGAAAGCAGGAATCGCCTGCGGTTGCCGACGGATTCGGGGTCGATATGCTCGAACGATTCGCTGAATTTCAAAACGCCGTCGGCGTGCATTCCCGCTTTATGGGCGAATGCGCTGCGCCCGACAAACGGCACATCCCTGTGCAAAGTTACATTGGCTATCGACGCTATCTTTATCGCCGATGAGGTCAGATTTTTCAAATTCTCCTGCGGGATGCACTCGTAATCGGACTTTATCTGCAAGTTCGGGATTATCGAAGTCAGGCTCGCGTTTCCGCACCGCTCGCCGAAGCCGATAAATGTGCCCTGCACCTGCTTCGCGCCCGCTCTTACCGCCATGAGCGCACCCGCGCACGCCATGTCCGAATCGTTGTGGGTGTGGATTCCTATATCTGTATCCGGAAAGGCTTTTACGACCTCGCCGGTGATTTTTTCAATATAATCGGGGAACGAGCCGCCGTTCGTGTCGCACAGAGCAAGGCAGTCCGCACCGCCGCGCAGAGCCGCGCGCAGGCTTTCGAGCGCGTAGCCGTCATTGTCCGACATACCGTCAAAGAAGTGCTCGGCGTCGAAAACGACATATTTGCCGTGGCTTTTGAAAAAGCGGCAGGTCTCCTCTATCATAGATAGATTTTCTTCGAGGCTCGTCTGCAAAACGCCCTCGACCTGAACTTTTCTGCTCTTGCCGACTATCGACACGCACGGGGTTCCCGCCTTGAGCAGAGCGGCACACGCCGCGTCCTCTTCGACTCTCTCGCCCTTTCTACGCGTTGAACCGAATGCGCACAGGCGGGAATTTTTGAGCCACAGCCTGCTCGCCCGCTCGAAAAACTCAAGCTCGCGCGGATTGGAGGTCGGGTTGCCCGCCTCAATTATCGGTATGCCGAGATCGTCCAGCACACGGACTATCTCCAGCCTGTCGTTGACGGAAAAGGATATTCCCTCACCCTGAGCGCCATCGCGCAGGGTCGAATCGAGCAATTCGATTTTTTTCAACTCTCTCCCTCCCGTGTCAGTCGTTTATGACCGTGTCGCCGCTCTCAAGAGCGGTTATGCCCGAGCGCGAAAGCTCGGCTATTCCGTGGACGCTCATGTCCGCGATAAACGCGTCTATTCGCTCCGGCTCGCCCGTCAGCTCCGCCGTGAGCATCGTGTGACCGATGTCCTTGACCCTCGCGCCGTAGGCTATGACGGTCTTTAAGACCTGCGGTCTGTCTTTGTTGAGGCAGTGGACTTTTATCAGCAGAAGTTCGCTAGAAACGAGCTTTCCCTCTTCGAGATGCGCCACTTTTATGACATCCTCGAGCTTCAACAGCTGAGCCTCGACCTGTTTTACCTGCTCCGGCTCGACCTCGGAGACAACCGTCATTCGCGAGAACTCGGGATGCTCGGTCTCGGAGACCGTGAGGCTTCGTATATTATATCCGCGGCGCGCAAAAAGTCCCGCCACTCTGAGCAGAACGCCCGAGCGGTTTCGGACAAGCGCCGAAACGGTCAGCTTCTGAGTCATAATAATTTCTCCTTATTTGTAGATAGCCGTCGTGATATCGCCGCCCGGAGGTATCATCGGGAGCACCGCGCAGTCTGGGTCGATGCGGCAGTCTATAACTACGGGCTTGTCCATCGAGAGCGCCTTTTTGAAAACGCGCTTCGCCTGCGACGGATTCTTTATTCTCATGCCCTTGACGCCGAACGCCTTTGCGACTGCGGCTATATCCGTACCGCGACCCGGCTGAGTCGCGGAAAAGCGTCCGTCATAGAACACCTTCTGCCACTGGCGCACCATACCGAGCACGCCGTTGTTCATCACTACAACAACAACTGGGATATTATATCTGCTGAGCGTTGCAAGCTCGCTCAGGCTCATATGGAATCCGCCGTCCCCTGTTATCAGAACGGTCTTTCGCTCCGGCTTACCGAGTGCCGCGCCTATCGCCGCACCCATGCCGAAGCCCATCGCGCCCAGTCCGCCCGAGGTTATCAGCGAACGCGGGCGTTCAAAGTCATAGTACTGCGCCGTCCACATCTGATTCTGACCGACATCGGTCACTATATTCGCTTCGCCCTTCGTCAGCTCGCTCAGAGTGTGCAGAACCGTGTACGGAGCATAGGGCTTCGGGCGCGGAATCCGCCTTTTGAACTCGGCTATCTCGCCGAGCCACTCGGAGTTCTCACCGGGCGGCAGCATAGTGCTGAGCTTTTCGAGCGTCTTTCCGAGATCGCCGAGAATGTGGGCGTCGGAAATTATATTTTTGTCGAACTCCGCCGCGTCTATATCAATATGTATTATCTTTGCCTTAGGTGCGAAGCTCTCTTTACTCGCGGCAACGCGGTTTGAAAACCTCGCGCCCGCGGCAATGAGCAAATCGCAGTTTAACGCCGCCATATTGGCGACCGGGTTTCCGTGCATGCCGACGAGCCCCAGAAACAGCTCCGCCGAGCATGGATAAGCGCCGAGCCCCATCATAGAACACGCGACGGGGATATGCAGTTTTTGAGCAAATGTTTTCAGCGCGTCCGACGCGCCGGAGCTTATCGCCCCGCCGCCGACATAGATAAGCGGTCTTTTGGCTTTCTCTATCATCTGCGCCGCGCGTTCGAGCTCTGTCTCCTCCGGTTCTTTTGCCGGGGTGGGCTCGCTCTTCGGCGCGCGTTCATATTCCTCGCTCTGAGCCGCGATATCTGCCGGGATATCGACTAAAACCGGTCCTTTTCTGCCGGACTGCGCTATAGAAAACGCCTCGCGGACATCCTGCGCCACTCCGCGCTCGCCCGACGCGATAAACGAATATTTCGTCACCGGCATCGTAACGCCCGCGATATCGACCTCCTGAAACGAGTCGCTGCCGAGCAGCGAGGTCTTGACGTTCCCCGTTATCGCAACAACGGGGCTCGAATCCATGTATGCCGCGGCGATGCCCGTCACGAGATTGGTGGCACCGGGTCCCGAGGTCGCGATAACGACTCCCGTTCTGCCCGTCGCGCGGGCGTATCCGTCCGCCGCGTGAGCCGCCGCCTGCTCGTGGCAGGTGAGTATATGGCGAATTTTATCGCATTTGTAAAGTTCATCGTAGATATCGAGCACCGCACTGCCGGGATAACCGAAAACCGTATCGACTCCCTGTTCGAGCAGCACATCTATCAGCGCCCGCGCACCCGTTGAATTCATAAACACGCCTCTGAAAAATTTATTTTACCGAGAATTTGAAGCTTGTGCGGCTTCTGAACTTTTCGCCCGCTTTGAAAATGCAGGACGGGAAGTTCGGCTGGTTCGGAGAATCGGGATAGAACTGGGTCTCAAGGCAGAAGCCGGCATATTTATTCATCACCGTGCCGCCCTTGCCGGGGATCTTGTCGAGGAAGTTGCCGGTGTAGAGCTGAACGCCGGGCATATCCGTAGTAACTTCCATAACGCGCCCGCTCTCCGGGTCATATGCAGTCGCAAACGCGCCCTGCGTGCCCTCATCGATGCAGAAATTGTGGTCATAGCCGTTGCATCCGATAATGAGCTGCTCGTCGTCCTGATCTATATCCCTGCCGATAGCTTTCATCTGTCTGAAATCGAATGCCGTGCCGGTGACATCTCTTATCTCGCCGGTCGGTATGCTGTCCTCATCAATGGGAGTGTAGCGCGACGCGGACAGGCGAAGCTCCTGAGAGAGCACGTTCGGACGCTTATACGAGCCGAGATTGAAATACGCGTGATTCGTCATGTTTATCGGCGTGTCCTCGGTGCAGACAGCTTCATATGCAATCGAAAGCTCGTTGCTGTCATCAAGAGTATAAGTCACCTTTGCGCTCATCTCGCCGGGGAATCCGTTCGAGCCCTCGTCGCTCTTATATTCGAGAACAAGGCTCTCGCCCTCGATTTTTGCCGCCCAGACAGCGTGCGAAAACTCGCCGCCTCCATGCAGGCAGGTCTTGCCGTTCTCATTCTTTATGACATTAAATTCTTTGCCGTTAACGGTAAAATGTCCGCCGCAGATGCGATTAGCATATCTGCCGACAATCTGACCCTGATAGTCCGAACGCTCGACATGACCCTTGAGATCGTCAAAGCCGATGAGAACATCCTCGAAATTGCCGTCTCTGTCGGGTGCAAAAAGCGACTGCCAGGTTGCGCCGTAGGTTATGACGGACGCACTGACGCCGTTTGCGTTCTTGAGCTCGTATATATCGACCTCTCTGCCGTCGGAAAGAGTGCCGAAAAGTTTCTTTGAAATCATCGATTTTATCCTCCTGCTGTTATATTAACTCATGGTAAATTATACATTTAATAAAGACAAGTGTCAAGCCGAACGGCGCACCGGCGCGCAACAGAAAAGCTAATCTGTCGGCAAAAATTACAGCATCCATATTGACACGGGCAAATTCACAGTTTATAATAAAATCAATTTAGTACAGTAAAGCCTTGAATCTGCGGCAAAGAACGATTCGGGGCTTGCTGAAAGGGGAATAACAATGAGTTCATCAAAAGGAAAGTATATGAACTTCAAGGAAATCGCCGCCTATTCTCTCGGCCTTTTCGGCTTCCAGGCGATAGTCGGACTCCTGAATTCATATCAGGCGGAGTTTGACGCTTCGATTCTCGGCGCGGACATCGCAGTCGTCGGTATTCTCGTGCTCGTGGCGAAGATTCTCTCCGCAGTTTTCGATCCGTTCGTCGGCAATATGATTGACCGCTCGAAGAGCAAAAACGGCAAGTTCAAATCGATGATTGCAAAGTCGATCCTGCCCCTGCTCGTCATGTCCGCGGTCGTATTCATCGACGTGCCGTTCAAGACGAACAAAGCGGCAACTTACATATGGATCTTCGCGACCTATCTTCTCTGGAGCTTCGCGATGACCCTCGGCGACGTGCCCTCGCAGGGCATCGCATCCGTCCTCACTCCCGACCCGACGGAGCGCACGAATGTCGTCTCCATCTCAAACACGTTCAAGCAGATAGGCTTCTCCGCCTGCGTCGTGATAGTGCCCATCGCCTGCCTTATAATCCCGGGCGGCTCCAAGGTGCTCGTCAAGAGCGGCGAAACCGACCTGCCCATGATAGCGAATGAGTATCTGTTCACCGCCGTGCTCACTGCCGTTTTCGGCTGCGTGCTGTTTGGGCTTATCCCGCTTCTCAACAAAGAGCGCGTACCCTACACCGCGGGCGACAAGATATCTTTCAAGGACATGATGGGCGCGCTCAAATCGAATAAGCCGTTCATGCTCGTCATAATCTCGTATTTCCTCGGCTTCGGACGCCAGATGGCAATGGGAATTCAGGTTCAGGCGGCGAACATTCTTCTCGGCTCGCAGAACCTCGTCGCAGTCCTCGGCATCTCGACCGCCATCGGCACGATGATAAGCATGGCGGCCTGCCCGTTCCTTATAAAGAAGCTCGACGAGAAAAAGGTCTTTATCGGACTTTCGGTCTACGGCTTCATCGCATCCGTGCTCTCGTTCGTGATAGCCCACTTCTGGTTCACGAACCCGGACAACATGGTGCTCACCGTCCTCTTCTACTTCTCGCTGTTCCTCATGGGTCTCCAGTTCGCTTCCGTCAACCTCATGCCCATGATAATGACCGCCGACTGCGTTGACTACTATGAGTACGAGACCGGCAAGCGCATGGAGGGCACCGCGTATTCGGTGCTCACGCTGACTATCAAAATCTGCCTTGCGCTCGGCACGGCGCTCGGTCTTGTGTTCGTTCAGGTCTCCGGCTATTCGGACACCGTGCGCGAAATCGCCGCAGGCACCGCCGCCGGATTCGCGACAAAGACAAAGGACATCGTGTTCTTCGCCTACGCCGTTGTCCCCGGTATTCTCTCCCTGCTCTCCGCTGTTCCGATATTCAAATACGATATCGTCGGCAAGAAGAAGCAGGAGATATCCGACGCGCTCCAGGCAAGAAGAACTGCCGCAGCCGCCGAGAAATAATCAAAGCAAAAAGTTATCCTCCGTATGGACTCATACGGAGGATTTTTTGTTTGGTTTAGATTTTTATTCAAACATCGCCTTGAATGCTTTTATCCACTCGCGTGCTATAAGCGCGTGCCCGCTCTCCGTCGGGTGGATGCCGTCCCAAATCCAGTAGGCGCAGTCACGTCCCTCTGCTGCTTCGTCGAACAGATGCTGAAGCGGGATGAAAAATATCCTGCCGTCCTTTTCGGCAATGCGGCGGCAGATTTGCGAATATCTGCCTATCTCTTCGCGGCAAGTATTCTCTTCCGCCTTGAATCTGTCCTTTGTCGGCAGAAAGAACGGCTCCATGAGAAACACTTTCAGCTCCCCGTTCGTTTCAAACGACTGCGAGAGTATGCTTTCGAGATTCTTTTCGTATTCCTCTGGCTCAACATGATTTTCGCCCTCAAGGAAGCAGTCGTTCGTGCCGATGAGCAGGCTCAAAACATCCGGCTCTATATCGAGCGCATCCTCGCGCCAGCGGCGGAGCAGTCCGCGCGTCGTGTCGCCGGAAATGCCTCGGTTTACAAATCGAAGTCCGGCATCCGGGTATTCCGCGCCGAGCATCCCGCTGACAATAAATGCGTAGCTGTGCCCTATCTGATGGTTGAGATCGTGGCGGCGTTCGGGCTCTTTGTATCTGTTGCCGTCCGTTATCGAATCGCCCTGAAAAAGTATCTTCATTTTTCTCCTCCTCAGTCTATATCCGCAAAAACCGTGTCTGTTATTTCTCCGCGGCAAGTGCCGTTGCTAAGGTCAACGAGCCGCGCCTCAAACGCAGGCTCAAGCTCCTGCGGTATTCTCATTTTCACCGTCACCACGTCCTCGAACGCCGTGTCCTCGACTATGCCGCCCTGCTCCGGGATAAGCGAGGCGAGCCGCCCGTAGAAAGTGTAGTCACAGCGGATTTTTACTATACTGCACTCCGCGCGGGTCACTATGCCGCCCGCGTCAACTGCGATTTTCGCCGCGTGCGAATAGGCTCTGACGAGTCCCCCGCCGCCTAAAAGTATTCCGCCGAAATATCGGGTGACAACCAGAACGCAGTCGGTCAGCTCTTCTTTTTGCAGGACATTGAGTGCCGGCATTCCCGCCGTTCCCTGCGGCTCGCCGTCATCCGAAAAGCGGCAGATGTTGCCCTCTCTGATTATATATGCCGGGACATTGTGCGTCGCGTCCCAGTGCTTTGACTTTATCGAATCAATGAACGCTATCGCGTCCTGCTGAGTCGTGACGGGCGATATATAGCCGATGAACCGCGAACGCTTTTCAACGAACTCGGCGCTCGCCGCCGCTCTTATGGTTCTGTACTGCATATTGCCGCCTCCCGTCAAATTTTATTCTTCTTCGCCGTCCTCGTCGTTCTTCTCATACGGGAACTCGTAGACGACCTCCAGCTTGTGCCCGCGCATCCACAGCGACGGGGTTATGCGCAGAGTGTAGCCGCAGCCGTTCGGAGTTATCCACTCGTGCATCGGCAGCTGGGGCAAACCGAAGTTTGTGAGCAGCGCCATCATCACGCCGCCGTGTGTGACTATCGCCGCGCGGTCGGTCTCGGTCTTTATCAGACCGTCGATTATTTTTATGAATCCCTCGCACACGCGCTTTGCGAACGCCTCGTTACTCTCGCCGAACGGCGGCTCAACGCCCTGCTCGCCGGCGAGCCAGCGCGGGAACATCGGATAGTCCTTGAGCTCCTCCGCATCCTTGCCCTCGAACTCGCCGAAGTTGCACTCTATGAGCGAATCTATAATAATGCACTTGTTGTCGGGATAGAGTATCGCCGCGGTGTCGGTGCAGCGCTTGAGCGGACTCGATATGACCGCGCCGACGGGCGGATAGACAAGCTCAGAGCGCATATTCTCGAGCTGTTTTCTGCCCTCTTCGCTGAGCTCAACGTCGGTGTGACCGATATATTTCCCCTCGGTCTCCTCCTTCGTTGCGCCGCTTCTTATGATATAAACTATATAGCTTTTCATGTTTCCTCCAAAAATACGTTGAGTATTTTGTTGAACTGTATGATTGAAAATTCTTGAATTTCTGATATAATGATTATACAGACTGTATAAAAGAGGTATCGTTATGGCAACAAATATAACCGCGCGCCTGTCTTCGCTCAGAAAAGAAAAGGGGCTGAGCCAAAAGGAAGCCGCCGCAGGACTCGGGGTCTCGCAGGCGCTGCTCTCACACTACGAAAACGGCATACGCGAATGCGGGCTCGATTTTCTCTGCCGCGCGGCGGATTACTACAATGTCACCACGGACTACCTGCTGGGACTGAGCGAATCGAAGCGCGGATTCGAGGGCGCGTTCGGCATCAAAGGCGACCTGCCCTCAGACTCGGAGCTCAACACATTAACTATATTCCGCGTCGCAGGAAAGCTGCGCAAATTTCTGACTTTCCCGCAGGAGAGTAATGACTCAACCGTCGACTCCCTGCACAGGATATACAGCCTTATGATGTACCGAATCATAATCGCGGAGACCGCCAAGGACAATCTCCCGAGCGATTGGGTGCCCAACGCAGATATTCTCAACGACCCCGCCTATCTGCATATTCTCGGCTGCATCGAAAGCGAGCTGATAACGCAGGGCAGCCACTCGCCGCGCCGCGCTCCCGCAAAAATGCCTATGAGCTTCAGAACAGTCATCGACCGGACGCAGAGCTTTGTTGAATCCCGCTGCGAAAAAAGCGGAATAAAGCTCGACGGCGGCTACACCACGAAATTTTAGTTATATTCTCGCAACGCCGCTGTCCCTCGCCGCCTGCGCAACCGCATCGGCGACTGCCTTGCCGACGCGCTCATCGAACGCCGCAGGCAGGATATAATCGGGGTTCAGCTCATCGTCGCTGACGAGCGAAGCTATCGCCTTGGCGGCGGCTATCTTCATCTCTTCGTTTATGTCGCTCGCGCGGACATCGAGCGCGCCGCGGAAAATTCCGGGGAACGCGAGAACGTTGTTTATCTGGTTCGGGAAGTCGCTTCTGCCCGTGCCGACTACCGCCGCGCCTGCCGCCTTTGCGAGGTCTGGCATTATCTCGGGTACGGGGTTCGCCATAGCCATGATTATTGCATTTTCAGCCATCGACGCCGCCATCTCCTCTGTAACGATTCCGGGAGCGGAGACGCCGACAAATATATCAGCGCCTTTCATCGCGTCGGCAAGCGTGCCGGTGCGGTGATTTTTGTTTGTGAACGCGGCAATTTCCGCCTTTGCGGGAGTCAGATCGCCGCCCTCGCAGATTATGCCCTTGCGGTCGCACATGATTATCTCGCCGGCACCCATGGAGTCAAACAGTCTCGCTATCGCAACGCCCGCCGCGCCAGAACCGCTGAAAACAACGGTGCAGTCGGAGAGCTGCTTTTTGACTATCTTTAATGCATTGACAACCGCCGCAAGGCAGACGACCGCGGTGCCGTGCTGATCATCGTGGAAAATCGGTATATCCGTGCGCTCCTTGAGCTTGCGCTCGATTTCAAAGCAGCGCGGAGCCGCGATATCCTCGAGATTCACTCCGCCGAACGAACCTGCGAGCAGGGCGACGGTGTTGACTATATCGTCAACGTCCTTTGAACGCACGCAAAGCGGTATCGCGTCGACTCCGCCGAACGCCTTGAAGAGCACGCATTTGCCCTCCATGACGGGCATACCCGCCTCGGGGCCAATGTCCCCGAGACCAAGCACCGCGGTGCCGTCCGTGACTACGGCAACGGTGTTCCAGCGGCGGGTCAGGTCATAGCTCTTGCTGACATCGTCCTTTATTTCGAGGCACGCCGCCGCGACTCCGGGGGTGTAGGCAAGAGACAGCTCGTCCTTGTTGCTGACCCCGGCTCTCGGCTGTATCTCCAGCTTGCCGCGCAGTTCATAGTGCAGTTTGAGTGATTCGCTCAGATAATCCATTTTCGTTTTCCTTTCGTGTTCGAGAATACCCTGTTATTTTTACGGCCGCCGATCAGAAAACCGGTCGGCGGCCAGATAATATCAGTCCTTCGCCCAGTCGCGCGAACGCTCGACTGCGCGCTTCCAGCCCTTGTAGAGCTCGTCGCGGTGCGACTTCTCCATCTGGGGAGTGAAAATCTTCTCGATCTCGCGGTTCTGCGCGATCTCGTCCCTGTCCTTCCAGTAGCCGACGGCAAGACCCGCAAGGTATGCCGCTCCGAGAGCAGTCGTCTCGACGGTCTTGGGTCTGTCAACTATCGTGCGTATCATATCCGACTGGATCTGGAGCAGGATATCGCTGACGCTCGCGCCGCCGTCGACACGAAGCTCGGTGAATGTTATTCCGGAGTCGTCCTCCATCGCCTCAAGAAGGTCGGTCATCTGATAGGCGATAGCCTCGAGGACGCTTCTCGCGATATGAGCGCGGTTGACTCCGCGCGTGAGTCCGACTATGCAGCCGCGCGCATACATATCCCAGTAGGGCGCGCCGAGTCCCGTGAACGCGGGAACAAAATATATGCCGTTTGCGTCGGGCACGCTCTCGGCGAGCTCATCGCAGCGCTTTGCGTTGTCTATCATATGCAGCTCGTCGCGAAGCCATTTTATGACCGAGCCTGCGTTGAACGCAGAGCCCTCAATGGCATATTCGACCTTGTCGCCGATACCCCAGGCGACGCCCGTGAGCAGGTTGTTCTTCGATTTGACGCGCTTTTCGCCCGTGTTCATCAGCAGGAAGCAGCCGGTACCGTAGGTGTTCTTCGCCTGACCGGGCTCAAAGCATGCCTGACCGAACAGAGCCGCCGGCTGATCGCCTATAGCGCCCGCGATTGGGATACCCTCGAGTTCCTCAAGGCCGATTATGCCGCCCGCGACCTTGCCGTAGACCATGCTTGAGGGCTTGACCTCGGGAAGGATGGACATCGGGATGTTGAGATATTCGCACATCTTCTCATCCCAGCAGAGATTGTCGACATCGAAGAGCATCGTTCTCGATGCATTGGAGTAGTCGGTTATGTGCACTCTGCCGCCGGTGAGATTCCATATGAGCCATGTCTCGACCGTGCCGAAGAGCAGCTGATCCGCCTCGGCGAGCGCGCGTGCTCCCGGGACATTGTCAAGAATCCACTTTATCTTCGTGCCGGAGAAATACGCGTCTATAACAAGACCCGTCTTATCCTTTATGTATTCCTCCATGCCGTCCGCCTTTATCTGCTCGCAGAGCTCCGCCGTGCGGCGGCACTGCCAGACGATGGCGTTGTAGACGGGCTTGCCCGTCTCCCTGTCCCACATAATAGTGGTCTCGCGCTGATTCGTTATGCCGATAGCTGCTATATCCTCGGGCTTTATCTCGCCCGAAGCAAAGACGGAAGTCACCGCCTGGAACTGGCTGAAAAGTATCTCCATCGGGTCATGCTCGACCCAGCCTGCGGCGGGATAGATCTGATCGAACTCCTTCTGCGCTTTGGCTATAATGTTGCCCTTCTTGTCAAAAACGATAGCTCGCGAGCTGGTCGTTCCCTGGTCGAGTGCAAGGACGTATTTTGCCACTTGTATCCTTCCTTTCAAATATATATGTCCGTTCTCTGCGCGGGCGTCCGTTCAAGTTATACGCCGCCTTGCAGAGCAAAATACCACTATAAAATAATAGCTCCAAACATACAAAAAGTCAATGTTATTGGCGAAACACTTCGGCACTTTGACTAAAAAAATAAATAATTATCTTTTTACTGTCAAATAGTTCTTTAACATAAATATTAAAAAGTTTTTCTGATATATAATAAGCTCCGTAAGCTTAAAAATTAAAGGAGTGTTAATTAACCATGGGAGACAAGCTTTCAGTCGTCACGGGCGCTACGGGTCACGTCGGCTATGCACTCGTTAAGGAACTCGAGGCACGCGGCGAAAACTTCAGAATACTCATCAGAAAAGACAGCAAGATCTTTGACGGCATCAATTGCGAGCGCGTATTCGGCGACGTCACCGATCCCGCTTCTCTCGAAAAGGCTTTTGACGGCGCGGACGTCGTCTATCACCTTGCAGGCGTTATCGAGATAAACAAGGGCAACGAGGACATGACCTGGAAGGTCAATGTCGACGGCACAAAGAACGTTGTTGAGGCGTGCAAAAAGTGCGGCGTAAAGCGCCTTGTCTATGCATCCTCCGTTGACGCTTATCCCCCGCTCCCCGACAATCAGGTCATGCGCGAGATCTCTCACTTCAATCCCGAGGGTCTTGACGGAACATATGCAAAGACCAAGGCTACTGCCACAAACTATGTCTTTGCGAACAACGATGACAAGCTCGAGACAGTTGTCTGCTATCCCGGCGCTTGCTGCGGTCCCTATGACTTCAAGGTCTCTTCCGTCGGTGAGATGGTCAGAATGTTCCTCAAGGGCAAGTTCCCCGTATCGCTCTCCTTCGGCGCATATAACTTCGTTGACGTGCGCGATGTTGCAAAGGGCATGATCGGCGCTGCCGAAAAGGGCAGACCCGGCGAAGGTTATATCCTCACCGACGAGGTCGTCACCGTCGACCAGCTGATACATATGCTCGCAGACATCTGCGGCTTCAAGGCTCCGAGCCTCAAGATTTCTCTCGGTCTTGCAAATGCGTTTGCTCCTCTCATGGAGGTCTATTACAACGCCGCGAAGAAAACCCCGCTCTTCACCCGCTACTCCATCCGCAAGCTGACCTCGAACTGCAACTTCAGCTGCGATAAGGCTAAGGAAGAGCTTGGCTACGCCCCCATGGGCGCAAAGCAGTCCTTCACCGACATGGTCGCATGGATAAAGGAGTACGAAGGCACCGGAAAGAAGAAATAATCTTAACCGATAATTGAAATGACCGTCCGTTTATTCGGACGGTCGTTTTTATATTCTGTTGAGCACAAAATGATTCTTCCTAAACTTCAATATCCCTTCGTCCCTTAGTGCGCAGAGCTGAGCGGACATTGCACTGCGGTCAACGCACAGATAGTCGGCAAGCTGCTGGCGGTCGAACGAAATGTCAAATTCATTTTTTCCGCTCTTCATCGCCTGCGCCGAAAGATATGACATCAGCTTTTCGCGCGTCGTGCGCTTGCCCATGTGACCGAGCTTCGAGTTGAAATTCAGATTTTTGCGCGCGAGCTCGGATATCAGATTGCCGACGAGCTTTGCGTGCCCGGCGCACGACTTCGGGCACGAGCCGAGCACATGTCCGACTTTCAGCCGCATTATCTCGCATTCGCTCTCCGCCTCCGCGCCGACGGTCAGCTTTTCGCCCGTGCAGGCGAACGACTCGGCGAAGATTCCGCCCTGAGTTATCCGCGCCATGATATTGCGGTTGCCCCAGAAATCGTCCTGCACTATCAGAACGCTGCCGCTCATCACGAGCCCGAGCGAGTCCGTCTTTTCGCCCTCGGGCATTATTATTTCGCCCTTTTGATATCTGCGGCTGTGCGCATCGAGGGCTTCGAGCAGTTCGGGCAGCTCGGCTTCTTCTATGTCCCAAAAGAGCGGCGCTGTTTTTATTTTTTCAAAATTTTCCGACATATTTTTATCACTCCGTTGTTTTTGCAACAGTATTTTTGTCCCGATTCTACTATAATAAACGCGTCAGGTCAAGAAAAAACAAATTTTACGCTCGGAGGAATTTTTATGAAGCGCAGAATAATCCATATTGACGAAGAAAAATGCAACGGCTGCGGGGCTTGCGCCGCCGCCTGCCATGAGGGCGCGATTGCCATGGTCAACGGCAAAGCCAAGCTCATGCGTGACGACTACTGCGACGGGCTCGGCGACTGCCTGCCCGCGTGCCCCACAGGCGCGATAACTTTTGTCGAGCGCGAGGCCGCCGCCTACAACGCCGAAGCGGTCAAAGAAAATATGATGAAGAAAAAACTCGGCGGACATCACGGCGGATGTCCGGGTTCAAGGCTCATGACGATGAACCGCGAGGAAAACGCCCCGTCGGCTCAGCCCGCCGAAATGCAGAGCCGACTGCGCCAGTGGCCGGTTCAGATAAAGCTCGTGCCGGTGAACGCGCCGTATTTTGACGGCGCAAAGCTGCTCATCGCCGCCGACTGCACCGCCTACGCCTACGCGGCGTTCCACGAAAAATTCATCAAAAACCACATAACCCTTGTCGGGTGCCCGAAGCTCGACAGCGTCGATTATTCCGAGAAGCTGACGGAGATAATCGCGAACAACAATATACAGTCCGTGACGGTCGTCAGAATGGAAGTCCCCTGCTGCGGCGGACTCGAACACGCCGCAAAAACAGCATTGCAGAACAGCGGCAAATTCATCCCGTGGCAGGTCGTGACGATATCGACCGACGGGCGCATCCTCGACTGAGCGGTTGATTTATCTGACCCTTTGCGGTATCATATACTGCGGAGGCGTTGAGATGAACAAAATCAACTATCAGCTCGAACTCGACCGTGAAATTGATGAAATAAAAAAGCAGGGGCGCGTGCCGTCCCTGCTGCTGCACAGCTGCTGCGGACCGTGCAGCAGTTATGTGCTCGAATATCTGACAAAATATTTTGATGTCACCGTGCTCTACTTCAACCCGAACATCTACCCCGCAGAGGAATATGAACATCGCCTCAGCGAACAGCGCAGGATAATATCTCTCCTGCCCGCGGAGCACAGTGTAAAAATGCTCGAATGTGAATATAATCATACGCAGTTCATCGACGCGGCAAAGGGATATGAGCAGGAGCGCGAGGGCGGCTCACGGTGCGAAAAGTGCTTTTATCTGCGGCTTGAGCGCACGGCGCAGGAGGCGAAGGAGCACGGCTTCGACTATTTCACGACCACCCTTTCCGTAAGTCCGCACAAGAATTCGCAGATACTCAACCGCATCGGCGAAGAGCTGGGCGAAAAATACGGAGTGCGCCATCTGCCCGCAGATTTCAAGAAGCGCGAGGGATACAAGCGCTCGATAGAACTCTCGAAGCAGTATGATTTATACAGACAGAACTACTGCGGATGCGAGTTTTCGAAGCAGGGGTAAAATTATATAAATTTGTCCGCCGCATTTATATCATAGCGGCGGACATTTTTATTTTATCCTCAAAACACCACAACGAGAAGCATCTTGAACTGCTCCTTGCCGTAGACTGCGTGCGGGTGTCCGGCGGGCATGACTATGCTCTCGCCCTCGTGCAGCTCGTAGTCAACGCCGTCTATCGTTATTTTTCCGACTCCCTCGAGGCAGGTGACAAATGCGTCGCCGCCGGAGGCGTGGGTGCTTATCTCCTCGTCCTTGTCGAAAGCGAAGAGCGTTATGCTCAGCGCGTCGTTCTGGGCGAGGGTCTTGCTGACCACCTGCCCCGGCTGGCAGAGCACCTGATCTCTCAGGGTCAGAACCTCTGATTTTGAAATATTTTTCATGAGCTCTTTCATTTTCTTCTCCCCTTTTTATATATTATCCGCACATAAGACTGAATTATGCCTGCACACAGTATACCACCGCCGCTTGGCAAACGCAAATATAGCTATAGAAAATCTCTTCGTCTTATGTTAAAATAGTATACGGATAATTTCAAGGGAGTGTGCCAGATGAAAGAGAACAAGAAACTTGTCAACGAAATAATCAGCGATGTCAAGCACGACATGAGCAACGAGGATATCATATCCCTGCTCGCCGACAGCAGGATATCGGCAAACCCCGACAAGGAGAAATACACATTCGGTCAGCGCGCCGCAGATAAAATCGCGAAGTTCGCCGGCAGCTGGGCATTCATATTCTCGTTCTCCGCCCTGCTGATACTCTGGATGGTCGGCAATGTCATACTCGCAAAACGCGCGTTCGACCCCTATCCGTTCATACTGCTCAACTTAGTGCTCTCGTGCGTCGCCGCGCTGCAGGCTCCGCTGATAATGATGAGCCAGAACCGCCAGGAGGAAAAGGATCGCCGCCGCGCCGAGAACGACTACAAGGTAAATCTCAAAACCGAGATAATGATCGAGGATATCCACGGCAAGATGAACCGTATTCTCGCCCGTCAGGCAATACTGATGAAGCTGATGAAGATAGACGAAAACACGATGAAGCAGATAACGCTCGAAAAGCAGGAGGAGATGTGCGCCGAGGCGTGCAGAGCCGAGAAGAGCAAAAACGAGCACAGCGAGCATAAAGAACCCGAAGAAAAGCCCGAAAGCTGAATTTCGCCTTGCTTTTGGACTCCGTTTATTGTATACTGGCCCTTGACAAAAGCCCTTTGGAGGAGAAGAACAATGAAACAGCTCAGCATTATTCCCAACCCCAACAAAATTGACTACCTCGGCGGCAACGTCAACACGGAAAGCTTCGATTCCGAGAGCTTTTCCGCCCGTCTTTCGAATAAGCTGTCCGAGGAGAGCTACGTGCTCGAGGTGACGGAGAACGGCGTTGAAGCCACCGCCGGCGGCGAGCGCGGAGCGTTCTATGCAAGTCAGACATTAAGGCAACTAAAGCAGCTCGACATCTGCCCCTGCGTGAGAATAGAGGACGCACCCGCGTTTGAATACCGCGCGTTCATGCTCGACTGCGCACGCCACATGACTACGGTCGAAAACATCAAAAAGCTCATCGACGCCGCGGCGCTCGTCAAGATGAACACCATGCACTGGCATCTGACCGACGACCAGGGCTGGCGCGTTGAAATTGACAGCCACCCCGAGCTTGTTTCCGTCGGCTCGCACCGCCACCGCTCGGATTTCGGGCAGTACCACTTCGACGAGGAATATTCGGGACATTTCACTAAGGACGAAATACGCGAGATAGTCGCCTACGCGGACGACAACTATATTGAAGTCATCCCCGAGTTCGATATGCCCGGGCACACGCTTTCCGTGCTCGCCGCCTACCCCGAGCTCTCCTGCAAGGGAGTGCCGCTCAAGGTCGGCACGAAGCAGGGCATATACGACGACATTCTCTGCGCCGGAAACGACGACGCATTGAAGCTCGTTTTCGACGTGCTCGGCGAGATGGTTGAGCTCTTTCCCGGCAGATTCTTCCATATCGGCGGCGACGAGGCACCCAAGACCCGCTGGAAGGAGTGCCCGAAGTGTCAGGCGCGCATGAGAGAAAAAGGGCTCAAAAATGAGGAAGAGCTTCAGGGCTGGTTCGTGCTCCAAGCGATAGATTTCCTCAAAAAGCACGGCAAGACGGCGATAGTCTGGAACGAGAGTCTCAACAGCGGTATGATGCCCAAGGACATCATCGTTCAGCGCTGGATGGATAAAAAGGATCGCTCGGTCGAATTTGCCAACAACGGCGGAAAGATGATAGTCTCCGAGTTTTACTATTACTACTGCGACTATCCCTACGGCATGACCTCGCTCAAGAAAACCTACAGCCTCGACCCCTATATCAAGGGCTTGACCGAGGAGGGGAAGAAGAACGTGTTCGGCGTCGAGTGCCCGATCTGGACGGAGTATGTCCGCGACTTTGACAGGCTCTCGTATATGTGCTTCCCGCGCTTCTGGGCTGTCGCCGAGGCGGGTTGGACGAAGAGAGACAATATGGATTACAACAGCTTTGAGGAGCGTTTTGAGGCTCTGCGCCCGATGCTCGAAGAGATGGGAATAAAACCCGCTCCCCGCTCGGATTGGAATCCCAACTTCCTGCAGTCCCTCAAGGAGCTCAAGCAGTTCTTCAAGGGCACGACGAATCTCGGCAATATCCTCAACATGATTCGCAACAATCAGGCATAAATAATATAGAGAAAGCTCCGCACTCGTCTGCGGGGCTTTTTTTGTTTTGCAGCTCAAATCTTTTGGCAAAATAACTAAAAATCTATTGTAACCCCCGCGGCAATAATATATAATTGTCATGTACCGCAAGTTAAAATTATTTTGACGGATAAATCAAAGAATTTTCCGAAAGGAGCAATCAAATGAGTCATGTAGACATCCGCTTCACGGACAAGAACTCCGAGCGCTTCATGCTCGCCAGAAGGGTCTACAAGGTCATTGAGGACCTTGAGAATGAATATCTCTACCCCGACAGCGAGACGCTCGGCGGCTTCAAATTCCGCGACGGGCAGTACAAATTTTCACAGATCGACGAGGGCGAATGGACGGATTTCGACTCGGAGAACGACTACTGGGGCTATAAAGAGGACTACGCGTGGTTCCGCCACAGCTTCACAGTTCCCGAGCGTTTTGCCGGCAGACCCGTGGTCTATCAGCTGACCCCCTCCGCAAGCGGCCCGTGGAATCGCAGCAACCCGCAGTTCATCATGTACTTCAACGGCGAGCTGCGCCAGGGCGGCGACTCGAACCACAGCGAGATGCGCCTGCTCGACTGCGCCAAGGGCGGCGAAGAATTCGACTGCTGCCTCAACGCGTATTCGGACGCATGGGAATTCAAGGGCAAGCTCAGAATGGGCGCGCGCCTCAAGGTCGTCGATGACCTTGTCAACCGCCTCATCTTCGATCTCAAAACCCCGCTCAAAGTCGCGTCCCTCTATGACGCGGACGATCTTCCGCGCATCGATATAGTCAAGGCACTCAACGACGCCGTCAATCTTATCGATTTCAACACCGCTGATTACGATACATTCGCTGCCTCCGCCGAGGCGGCAATCGACCTGCTCGACAGGGAGATATATTCAAAGGACGCCATGGACGCGACCGCCTGCTGCATCGGCCACACGCATATAGATGTCGCATGGCTCTGGAGACTCCGCCAGACAAGAGAGAAGGCCGGCCGCTCCTTTGCGACCGTCCTCAAGCTCATGGAGGAATATCCCGAATACAAGTTCATGTCCTCGCAGGCTCAGCTCTATGCCTTTGTCAAGGAGGACTATCCCGAGGTCTATGAGGGCATCAAGAAGATGATCGCCGCAGGGCGCTGGGAAGTCGAGGGCAGCATGTGGGTCGAGTCGGACACCAACGTCACCTCCGGCGAATCCCTTGTCCGCCAGTTCCTGGTCGGCAAGCGCTTCTTCAAGGACGAGTTCGGCGTTGACAACAAGATAATGTGGCTCCCCGATGTTTTCGGCTACAGCGCGGCTCTCCCGCAGATCATGAAGAAAGCCGGAATTGACTATTTCATGACCACAAAGATATCCTGGAACGAGTTCAACAAAGTGCCCTATGACACATTCATGTGGAAGGGCATCGACGGCACGGAGATTCTCTCTCACTTCTCGCCGAGCACCGACTGCTTCGACGAAGGCGACTGCTGGCAGACAACATACAACGCCTATCTCAATCCCGAGCACATCCTCGGCGGCTGGCACAGATACTCGCAGAAGGATCTCAACAAAGAGTATCTCTGCACCTTCGGCCACGGAGACGGCGGCGGCGGACCGACCCGCGATATGCTCGAAATGGGTCACCGCATGACAAAGGGCATCCCCGGCTGTCCGAAGGTCAAGCAGGAGTTTGCGATAGACTTCTATCACGACCTCGAAAAGGAAGTCAAGGGTTCGCGCAGGTTGCCCAAATGGGCGGGCGAACTCTATCTTGAGTTCCACCGCGGTACCCTGACCTCGCAGGGCAGAAACAAGCGCTACAACCGAAAGAGCGAGCTGCTCTATCACGATATGGAGACTATCTGCGCCATCGCCGACTCAAACGGCATCGCGTCCTATCCCCGTCAGTTCATCAACGACGGCTGGAAGATAATACTCCTCAACCAGTTCCACGATATAATCCCCGGCTCTTCGATAAAAGAGGTCTACGAGGATTCCAAGGAGCAGTACGACAAGCTCATCTCCGAGGGCAAAGCTGAGATAGCCGACACTCTCGGCAAGATAGTCTGCACTCCGGACGGCAGCGCCCTGACCGTTTTCAACACCTTCGGCGCAGAGCGCAACGATGTCGTTATCACCGACATGCCCACAACCGATCACTTCTCGATAGTCGACGCCGACGGTAACGTCATGCCGTGGCAGAAATCCGCCGACGGTCGCCTTGTGTTCTTCGCAAAGGGCGTGCCCGCAAAGGGATACAAGACTTTCCGCATCGTTCACGGCGGCGAGTCCGGCGAGAACACCGTCAAGGTCGAGAACAAGACTATAGAGAACAAGTTCTTCACCGTCAAGTTCGACAAGGACATGAACATCGCGTCGCTCATTCACAAGGCGACCGGCAGAGCAGTCGCGCCCGAGGGCGAAGTTCTCAACAAAATTTATGCCTACGACGACAGACCGTTCAACCACGAGGCATGGGATATCAAGGTCTATTTCGATCAGAAGTACACCGAGATAAACGATGTCAGCGCAGTCGATGTGACAGAGAGCGGACCCGTCCGCACGGTCATAAAGGTCACGCGCAAGTTCCTCTCCTCGACCATTGATCAAAGCTTCATCTTCTACGCAGACCTGCCGCGCATCGACGTTGACTACACGGTCGACTGGAAAGAGAAGAAGATACTTCTCAAGGCAGACTTCCCCGTTGATGTCAACGCCACCGAGGCCACTTATGATATCCAGTTCGGCAACTACAAGCGCCCGACCCACCGCAACACGCTCTGGGATTTCGCGCAGTTTGAAGTCGTCGGTCACAAGTGGGTCGATCTCAGCGACAACAGCTTCGGTCTCTCCGTCCTCAACGACTGCAAGTACGGTCACGACATAAAGGACGGTCACATCAGAACGAGCCTCCTGCGCTGCGCGGTCAACCCGAACAGCGAGCAGGACAGAGAAGTTCACCGCTTCACCTACTCCATCTACCCGCACGCGGGCTCGGCCGACACCTCCGATGTCGTCAACCAGGGCTATTCGCTCAACCTGCCGCTCTACTGTGTCAGCGGCAAGGCGGCTCACGACAGCTACTCGCTCGTGAGCACCGACAAGGACAATGTCATCATCGAGACCGTAAAGAAGGCTGAGGACAGCGACGATGTCGTCATCCGCGCATATGAGACATGGAACAAGACGACCGACTGCGTCTACTCCTTCGACCGCGCCCCGAAGAGCGTATATGTCTGCAACCTGCTCGAAGAAAACGAAGAGCAGCTCGAAGTCAGCGGCAAAACCGTCTCGCTCAGATTCAAGCCCTTCGAGATAAAGACTGTAAAAGTCACTTTCTAAAATCCACAGCACAAAGCCCCACCCGCCAAAACGGGTGGGGTCATTTCATCGCAGCACAAGCATCATACCGCAAATGCGCAAATAAAATTCACGGCAAATTGCAAATCCGCTTGACAAAGCCCGGCACATTTGCTAAAATATCATAGCCGTTAAAAATACGGACAGGTATCGAAGTGGTCATAACGGCCCTGACTCGAAATCAGGTAGTCGCGCAAGCGGCTCGTGGGTTCGAATCCCACCCTGTCCGCCATAAGTCCACCGTAATTTTGATAGAATTACGGTGGACTTTTTCTATGCCCGAAAACCGCTTGATATAAGGCTTTTCGGCTGTTTCAGTACATAAGCGAACCCCGCTGCAGAGTAATTCTGCGGCGGGGTTTAGTGCGTTTTAGGAGGATTGTAGCTCTCTGTGCCGTTGTAATCGTTAAACAGCTGGGGTAATCGTTGAACTGCTGGGGTAATCGTTGAACTGCTGGGAGTATTCGTTAAACGGCAGAATAAGTAAAACTCCTCATTATCGGCCCTTTCTGATAAGGAACTTGACTTCGTGGAAGTTGATAAAGTAGTACTCTTCGTCACAGATATCGACGATTTCACTGGCGGTAGTTTTTGTATCTGATAAAACGGGATAGCATCCCGGCAACAATGGCGCACTTGAAGAACTCATGACAAGTGCCTCTAATGCTTCATTTTCAAAAGTATAGACACCTTTTTCTACTGTTGATACTGTACCAGCGAGATTTCCTTGGAGCGTAGAGATGGTATCCAAAACATTGTCAGTCACTATTACTGTTTTCACTTTAATTGAATTAGTGCCTTTTGAATCCATGGTTGATATGCCCACAGAATCAAGCGGGCTCATCTGCTTTAGTGTTCCAAACGGATGAGTGTTCTTGCCAACAAAGGCAATGTGCTTTTTATTGTTGAGTTTCAACCATTCAATATAGGGCAAATTTGCCAAGATCGTTTCCGGCTGGTTGCGACTTGTCCCAGAGCCGTGCAAAACACCTTCCACATGAACAGCGGGCTTCTGATTTAGTTCGTTCCAAATCGTCTGCAACTCGCTTAGAGGTCGGCTTCTCGTCTGCCCTTGCTTAGTCTTAAGCAACAGACATCCCTTTTCAGTGTCCACATCCAAAACTGTAATCGTTGCACCAGGACGGATACTTTGCAGCTCCATCCCTGTTAACTTGGAAATGTCATTTAGTAAATCAGAAAAAGTCATACTCTACCTCCTGGTAAAAGCGGTGGAAATTTGAGCACACTGGCATCTTCGTCAGACTCTTCAATGGCAACGACATCATCCAACCATTGCCGTAGGAAAGTCTCTGTTCCAGGGTCATCACCACCGACCTTCATAAATGACACCTTATTGGGTAAATCAATACGGGTGCTTGATCGCTCATGCCCCTCTAATGAATCCTTTAAGTTTAATCCTGCGGCAAAGCGTCGTATGTCAGAAACAAAATCAAGAACTATAACCTTGTCTTTTCCATCAGATATGCGCAGTCCGCGCCCCAACTGCTGGATAAATATCCTTCGTGAATGCGTAACTCTTTGGAATACCAGAATATTAACATCTGGGACATCAATGCCCTCATTAAAAATATCTACGGCACATACGACATTGATTAATCCTTCTGAAAAATCGCTCAATATCCGATTGCGCTGATATTGTGATAGTGGAGTATACCCACCGCCAGATGTACCAGAGTATATTGCCTCCGCTTTGCAAAACCCAAGTGAATTAATTTTATCACGCATTATCAAAGCGTGTTCAATCGTTCCGCAAAAGACGATGGCTCTTGGATTTTGCTGCTCCTCCCATACACCTCTGAGCATATAAACAACAGAATCATCCCACTGGTTGATAAAGAGTGTTCGATTTATCTGTTTGGGCGAGAAGCTCTTTCCCTTAATATTTTTTAGTGAATCCCAATTGATATTATCGGTAAACATCCGATAATCAACATTTGCCAAAAAGCCATTTTTCAGCCCCATAACCATATCAATACTGACACGTGGTTCGCCAAAATAAGCTGCCAAATCAACCTCGTCCGGACGCCAGGGCGTCGCCGTAAGCCCCAGGGCGAAAGCGCCACCAGGTTTCCCCGCGTGAAGTGCTTCAAAAACACGATTATACATTGAGGAACCGACATGATGGCATTCGTCGACCAAAAAGATCCCGTATTCAGGCAGTTCATTCCCTGCTTGGAGCCATGCTGCTACAGAATCAACACAGGCAAATGCAAAATCCGTTGAATCAAGTTGCTCTTTGGTGGGTCGTTCATAGGCATTCCAGACCAATGTGGACTCAGAAGGCTTTAGAAATGGCCAAAATGCACGTTCCAATTGATACACGAGGTCATTAGTGTGGGCGCATACTAATACTTGGCACTTATGGTTTGCTCGAATTCGTCGAACACTTTCGGCGGCAACAAATGTTTTACCGAGACCCGTTGCCATCACTACCAGGGCCTTATTGTCATATCCGGAGTAGAAGGCATTTACAATTTCGGTGATGGCTGGTTCTTGATAGGGGCGTGGCGATCGTGTGTTTGTGAATCTGTCCGGGAGTTTTTTTGTCCTGTTTATTAGAGTTGCCGCATCCCATAACTGCAGCGGGATGCTATTGGCGTGTAATGCTCGTTGATGCGTAATAACGCTGGACTCGAATCCACTGGAGGAAACAATAACGGGGATTGCGGCTGAGTACTCATAAGCAGCATCGATTGTTTCTTGAACAACGCTCTCGCCTACAGGCTTTTTCCAATGTTTGGCTTGAAAGAGCCAACGCTTTCTCCCATTAGGCGTCACTTTTGTCGCAGTGACATCTGCCCCGTGATCATTTGTTTGACCAACGAGGCGCACATTTTCAAATCCCTCGTAAGTGAGCAATCGGCATAGATTTCTTTCAAAAGCCTGCCAGGTATCGCCCATTATCTGATACTGGCTTTCAAACATCATATCGCCAGATCCTTTCTTAGAAACTCTATGGAGAGTTTTGCACTTTTTAAGGTCAGCGGATCTGAGTAGCGATTTTCAGAGAAAAACACAAGGGTTCGCAAGTAACCGCCGAACTGACTGATTAACTTCTCCTTTGCCTGAGCAATAATTTCCGGTCCCAACAGATCTTCGCCACCGCAAACAAGTGCCGTTGTCCACACCTTTCCACCGAAAAATGTGGTGGGGTCTTCTTGATATACCTTTAGGATGAAAGAAAACGGGGCATATGTGATATATTCGCCGCTATGCTTGAGCTCCCCAATGAGTGAAAGATCAATACCTTTCTGAATTAGGTTGTTCGTCAGCTGACGCTTTTCGTCATTAGTGAGTTCGTCAAAGTACATTTCCGCCTCTTCGCCTAAGGAGTCCTTTACCTTTGACTGTATATCGCGCAGCAAATCTGTAGCGTCCTTATAAACGCTATCAAAGTCGATTTCGACTCTATCTTTCCAGCTCGATTCAATAACTTCCCAAGTGAGATTGCTGAGATTGTGTTCCGCAAAAGAGGCGAGATTCATCCTTTCTTGGTATATATACATTGCCACCTCGCTTGCAACCATTTGTTCCTTAGATAGACTGCACTGGGTGAAAAATGGATGAGCGCTATCAATAAACAGGGTAATTTTCCCAATTTCCTTAAAAATCACCGCCGGTTCTCTGATACCTGATACTGGGGAGACGATGGAATTGTGCGTCGAATATACTTCCAATTTGAGCGCATTACTCTTGCTCCCATCCGCCAATCGTACTGTCAGCCCATCTGCCGAAAGAGTATCCTCTTTGTCGGAGTGTTCAAGAAGTTCCTCATATGAGAGTGGGTGCTTTGTTCCACGAGGATTATGACAGCACTTACACACATCAACAGTCGCAACATTTTTTGTTTTACAAACATTACAAACCCAAGGTTCAAGAATTATCGGCGTCTGGTTTGTGCCACAATGAGGACAGGTTACTGCAGAAAGCGGTATCGTTTTACCGCATTCCTCATTGATACAGGCCTTTCCTTTAAGAATTTCACCGCAGCCGACACAGATTTCAGCTTCTTTGACATTCTGAGTTCCGCAATAAGGGCACTCAGGGAGTTCCTCAACGGGAGGTTGGTCAGCAGATTCGACCAATTTCCACCACTCTGTATCATCGTAATACCCAGGAAGCTTCTGCTTGAATTTTTCGTAATACTCCTTTTCAATATCCCTGCTAATACGCTTTGCAGATCTGCTATCAGCGTCCCAATACCCCATGTACATATCACCCCGGCCGAACTGGCGAACTCTACGATATGCTTGATAGAGTCGGAACATCGGAGATACATTTTCTGATGCGCCAGGCTGAGAGGGCTGTAAAGAGCTGTTTCCTCTAATAAATGACATGGCTTTCTGCCATTCAGCACTGCTACGCTGAAAATCCTGCTTCAAAAAGTCAACCGGAACAAAATCGAGATGGATTTCGCCGACAATTCTTCCGTACTGTGAGTCAATAGGATAGTCCTTAATCGTGTGCTTGAACTCATCGACATACTCAAAAAAGGCGCTCTTTTCACCGATTTTTATTGCGCGTCCATTTCGTATTAAATCTACACCGTACTCGGTGTCTGAATCAAATCGCTGGATGCCAATCCAGCCAACGACATTCTCTTCAATTGTTCGCACAGTCGTTGAACCGCAGGATGGGCAATGGGTATCATCACTATTTAAAATGGCTGTGCATTTACCACACCGCTTTGAGATTCCAACGGTTTGATTGAACCGCATTACTGCGGGGACATTTCCGCTCTTTCTAACAACATAGCGGGAATCATCCCATACACAATGCTCATATGGATCGCATTTTAAATCATTGATTACAATGCGAATTTCGCCTTTTCTCAGGATGGTTGCATATCGTCTGCCAACCTCTTCCCTGATTTTTGGTGCGCCATATTGTATAAGTTTTTGAATAAAACCCCTATTTGCATTGCCCTCCGGCCACCAATCTGTCACCTCAATGATTGTACCGTGACCGTCTTTCTTAAATGGAGCATCATCTCCTTTGGGAATTTCAAGCGCATCGAGAGAATAATCTTTTGAGCTGTTGATCTCCTCCAAGTCAATTACGGTCTTTATGTAAGTATCCATATCCGCTCTGGACGTCATAAAAGTTGTCTTGTTGCCCAGTTTACCCGTAGAGATATTGAAACCCATTCCAAAAAGGCCTAATGTGTCGTATGGGTTATTCCCGGAAAATCCAGCTTTTATCGCTCTTTCGGCGTTTGCAGCCGTCATACCGGGACCGTTATCTAAAATGCGCAGTATACCACCACCACTTGCCAATTGTTTACGTGACGGCAATGTTACAACTATCATTGGCCCATCTATAGAGACCCCTTGAATTTTTGCGCTATAAAACGAATCGATTGCGTTATCAATCAATTCACACAATGCATCAAGTGGCTGCATTGGCGTGTGTGTAAGGGCAATAAGGACTTTAGGGTCTGGGGTAAAGTCAAATTTCATTTGTACTACCTCCATTATCGGCATTTTCATTCAAAAAATGCATTACTGTTTTCGCTACTCCGCTGGATAGCAGATAGGGTACGCCGTTGCCAATAGTCTTAAACTTGTCAGTGAGGGTCATATCCTTCGGCAGCTCGAATTCCTTTGGCAATGTTTGAAGGGCAAGGGCTTCTGCGGCAGACAGCCTTCTTGGCTTGTAAGGGTGTAAATGTACTTCGTTGTTTCCGTATGCTACTGTTGGAGAGTAGCGCCATCTGTGCAAACGTTTGTATGACTTTTTTGACACATCACCCTCACACACGGTCTGAATTCTTGACAGCCCATTATGCGGAGTAAAATAATCTGAACCGTTGGGGTGATTTTCAACATCGTTTTTTTGAAACCAGTATTCTACCGTAAAGTTAATAGGTATATTTGCCGGACAATTTGTCATCGATCCTTCTTTAAACGGTTCGGTAGTAGGCCAAGGGAGACCCTTTATGTCATCGATATTGTATTTTCTATATTCATCCCAAGGGAAATTTAGGATGGCTGATGCATCGCTTAGCGCTGTGCGTTGTATTCCAAATAGAAGTATGCGATCTCGATCCTGAGGTGCTCCGTACTCTAATGCATTTGTCAGCCTTTCTGTTGTGGCATATCCCGCATTTCCCAGAGCGGCTTTCAACTCCTCATAAAACTCTCTGTGTCGAGCAGTTTTCCACAAACCCTTGACATTCTCAAACAAGAAATAGTCAGGGCGCATTTCAATTATCAAATCCACATACGACTTTGACAGCTTACCATTATCACCATTACGGCCGCGGTTTTTTCCGGCTATTGAAAAATCGGGGCACGGTGGTCCGCCAATAAACCCAACCTTATTGCCTTCGGCGTGCACGACATCAATGTACTGATGTAGTTCTTTACATCTGATGCCCAAAAACTCATTAATATCGATATTCCAATAACCAAAGCGTGGCTCCCTTAATCCCATCTGTGCTCTTGAGTACTTGTATGCACGAAGAAATTCAGGTTGGAATTCATTCACTAAATCAATAGTGAAACCATTTTTCTCAAATCCCAAATCCAAAAATCCGCTTCCAGAAAAAAAGGAAAAAATCACCTGTTGTCCGCTCATTATTTATCTTCTCCGTTCTGGGAGGAAATAACCTCCATTATATCGCCGATATCAACACCAAGCGCCGTACAAACCTTAACCAAAACTTCCATGCTTACGTATTCGTCTTTTGCCAGTTTTGTAATTGAGGAAGAACTCAAACCAGCCATTTGACGCAAGTCTTTCTTTTTCATCTTTCGATCGATGAGCAATTTAAACAGCTTTTTATATGACACACCCATTTTGACTTTCCTCCTGTTATCGCCATCTTACTATATGATACCACAAAAATCGTGCGTTTGCAATACTTTTCGCTGATTTGCAGTCGAAAAATTCACAAACAAACGCAATTTTCAATAGGTAATAATTCGACTTCTATAGCAAAACGCTTGGCATAGTCAATCGTATTTTTCGTGCCACTGGGCTGTCCGTTGAACACAGCAATTACCAGCGAGGAGTGGTCGACCATCCATTCATTGCGGATCTGGAAGCAGGCTCTGCTGTACCCCGGACAGATAAAACGAACAAGGTCGGCGGCGGCAAGAATGACATTGTACCGTCGTTGCCATTCGGCACTCCATCCACGCTCAAAGCCTTCGTATGGGCTGGCACAAATCAGTTTTACATTCGCCCCCTCTTTCCGCAGACGCAGCACGATCTCAGCCGCCCAGATATCCACCCCACGAGCCATACCGGAAATAAATACATTCTTCCCATCTGAAATCGCTTCTTTGATCGCAGCTTCCAGAGCCTTCACGATCACGCTTTCCGGCTGTGTCAACTTCTCTGGGCGGTGGCCCGTAAAACACACTCTGTGCATCCGTTTCTGTTCCTCGGTCAGCATTGTCATCCCTCCGTACTGAATTCCCGTTATTATACAGTTTAACATAACGGTATGCTCAGTACAAGTAGCCAGTACAATACCTTTTAGTTTGCGGGTAAAATAATTACAGGAAGGGCGGTGATGCTATGGACACGCACGAGAGGCTCCGGCAGCTCTTAAGCGAGCGCGGGTGGACTGAGTATAGGCTGGCAAAGAACTGCGGCTTATCCGAGTCCACGATTGCGAATATTTTTAGGAGAAATACAGTTCCCTCACTCTCAACGCTGGAAGCGATCTGTAAGGGATTCGGCATCACAATGGCGCAGTTCTTTGCCGAGGGTGAGATGGTCGAAATCAACCCAGAACTCAAAGAGCTGTTTGAAAACTGGGTCAACCTCACGCCGGAACAAAAGAAAGCGGCGAACCAGATGCTGAAAGCCATGAATAAGGACAAGTAAATCACCGATGTTGAAATAAGGAGCTGAAAGGCTTCTTATTTTTTGCTCCCGATACCGTTAACCTGAGCGATATATACCATTTAAGTTAACGGTTTTCATATTTTCACGATATAATAGAATTCGCCGGCTCCGAGCTGCGGTGTGGGCTTATCTGCCCACATAATCTGCGGCAGGAGGAGGTGAACCTATGAAGATAACGAAGAAACAACCACTTCGACCTCGCGGTCGCAGCGAGGATAAAAGGCAGTCCACCAAGAACGTCATCCGTGACGCATACATTAATGGTCCGCAAAAGGAGGTACAGATCATTCCTGCAAAAAGGGATACGGAAGCGGAAACCGAAAAGAAAAAACTTCGTGTGTGTGCGTACTGCCGTGTCAGCACGGATGAGGACACCCAGGCAAGCAGTTACGAGCTTCAAGTGCAAAACTATACCCGTATGATCCGGGAGAATCCGGAATGGGAGTTTGCCGGTATTTTCGCCGATGAGGGCATTTCCGGTACTTCTGTTCTGCACCGTGAGCACTTTCTCGAAATGATCGAGAAATGCAAAGCGGGAGAGATCGACCTTATCATCACGAAGCAGGTCAGCCGTTTTGCCAGAAATGTGCTGGACAGTCTGAACTACATTTTCATGCTGCGAAAGCTCGACCCGCCTGTGGGCGTGTACTTTGAGACCGAGAAGCTCAACACGCTGGATAAGAGCAGCGATATGGTCATTACCGTATTGAGCCTTGTGGCACAGAGTGAGTCTGAGCAAAAATCCAACAGCCTAAAATGGTCATTCAAGCGCAGAAGAGCTCAGGGCCTTGGAATCTACCCCAGTTGGGCTCTGCTCGGCTATCGGCTGGATGATGAAAAGAACTGGGAAATCGTAGAGGACGAAGCGGATATTGTCAGAACCATATACAGTCTTTACCTGGACGGCTATTCATCCACGCAAATAGCAGACTTGCTGACGAAAAGCGGCATTCCTACTGTAAAAGGTCTATCGGTTTGGAGCTCCGGCAGTGTCCTTGGCATCCTTAAAAACGAGAAATTCTGTGGAGACGCCTTGTGTCAAAAAACAGTTACGATAGACTTTTTCACGCATAAGAGTGTAAAGAACAACGGCATAGAACCGCAGTATTTCGTTGAGGGGCATCATATCCCCATCATCGAGAAGACCGATTGGCTGTTGGCACAGCAGATCCGCAAAGAACGACGGTATCGGAAACGGCGCAGCACCCACCGAAAGCCACGCATCGTGGTCAAGGGAGTACTGTCCGGCTTCATGATCGTCGATTCATCGTGGGACGAGGAGTATGTGGACAATCTGCTTACCCCCGCAACCCAAAAACCAGAACCCGCCTCGGCCGTTGCCGAGGAGGACGAAAACTTTATTGTAATTGAGAAGGAGTAACTACCATGTTTGAGAAATTTTCTGTCATCGATCTTATTAAAACCCGTTCCGCCTCTGTCTGCACTTTCGCAGGCAATGTTGTGAAGTTCAATGTGCAGACCGCACAGGAGCTCCGCTTCCCAGAGTACATCCAGTTCCTGATCGAGCCGAAGTCGAAGCAGTTTGCCATCCGTGCCTGCAAGGAGGACGCTCCGAATGCCGTGCGCTTCTCCAAGCCGGAGGGCGAGCAGAAAGCGCAGATCAAAATCAGCAACGCCACGGTTGTGGATATGGTCAGAAAGTTGATGGACTGGAATGCCGAGGATAACTGGAATGTCCCCGGTATTTACTTTGCCGAAGAGCAGGGCATCATGTATGCGCTGGAATCAGCATACGCACCCAGGGCGAAAGGTGGCTGGGCGGCTCGTCGTGAGCGTGAAGCTGCAGCAGCTCTCGCCGAAAGTTCCATAGATAGTGAGGAGGTCAATAACTAAGTGAAAGATGCCGGACTGCCCGCACTTTTGGTGTCAGTCCGGCATCGTTTTTACTTATTCGTCTGCACTTTCGCCGCTATGCTCTTTTAGGAGAGGTTTGGGTCTGCGAGTTTCCGAAACACTTCTTCCATGTCGATGGGAGGCAAAGATGCAGTAACCTCATCCCAATCGATAAGCTCGTAGTTGTAAAAATCGAATTTATCCTTATTTTCTTTATAGTACCCCTTGGCACACAAACACAGCACCATGCACAGTCTCCGCACATTTACTCGGTAACTGCGGACTTCCGTGCCGTCAGAGCTCGTCAGTACACTGCTGCCTTCGCCACCATAAATACGAAACGGCTGCTCAGACTGAATCACCAACGAAAAGCGGTCGATTGGGATGGGATGTTTCCCATTCTTTTGCAGGTTCGGATTTCCTTCGTGGAGTAATGAGCAGCGGAGGCTATATACCACCTCACCACTTAAGTACGGCATTTCCGGCTCGTCCTCAGTACACTTTGGAGGCTTTTCCGTCACACCCACATTTTCATCATACCACTTTTTATAACGCTCACCCGTGCGCAGATTGGGGTATTCCGCCTTTCCGCAAATATCGGGTAGTGTGAGTGCCAGGTTCAGTGCTGCGAAGTAGAGGTCATGACTGAGTGCCTTTTCTATCTCATCTATAATTCGCTGTATCATCGCCTACTGCCTCCGCTCTACAAACCATCGGCCGATGTTGTTTCCGGTAAGGTCTGCGCTGCGCTCGAAAAACAGATAGCTCTGGTGACCGCCAATCCATATCGTATAGCGGTCGCCCTGGCCTCCGGCTTTCAGCGCAGGAGCTTGACGGATATCGGATACACGGTCTATCTCATATTTCTCGCCGTCCTCCCAAGTGATGATCCTTGGAAACATCGTGCCGTCCGCGGCAAAATCTGCTTTGACGGCTACATACACTTTCGGCGGCTTAGTCGCAGTAGCAGTCTGCATCATCCGGCACCTCCATATTGGCGAGAAAATTATTCTGCGCCGTTATCGGCGGCTCTATCAGCTTGTATCCCTTCCATTTCATTACCCTGAACTTAAAGTCGAGCAGCTCAATGGGAACCAGAAGTTTGGCAGCCGCCGAGAAAAATGTTGTATCTCTGTTTAATGTATCAAGAACCTTTTCGTCATCCAGAAGATATTCTGCGGCGAAGAGGTTCGCTTCTTTTTCTGTAAGAGAGCTCTCGTCAAAGAGCCCTATATCGTGAAATGCCTTGACGCCCGATTTGCGATGAAGTACTGCGTGCCCAAGCTCATGCGAAACGATAATCCTTTGGATAACGACCGGCAGGTCGCAGTTGACGGTAATCGTGCGTATCCGCTTGCTCTCAAGATAGAACCCCTTGATGGCGTCGGGGTCTGTTCCGAGCGGCTGATAGAGCAATTTGATACCCATATCTGCGCACAGGCGAAACGGATCACGCTCACAGTACTTTCTCTGCAAAGACTCAACTGCCTCGCACACATCTGCGTATGACATTGCCACACCCCCTTGTATCTGGAAAAGGGTATAAAAATCCCTTTGAGAGTATTATAAACTCAGAACTGTACCATAAACAGGACAGTATCAAGACTTGCGGCCGAATTTTACCTTTGCTTCTTCTTTGCAGGTCACATAGGCAGTCATGACGGCCTGGAAAAAAGCGTCCTTCTGATCCTGGGACAGTTCACCACCCGCAAACAAAGCGGCGTTGTCACGCAACAGCTCATCCATATCCCGAACGCCTTTTGCCCCATACAGTTCACGAGCCTGCTCGATGTACTCGTCCTTCTCGATATCTTCCAAGGGATTCGTGCAGTCGTCATCTGAAAGATACCTTACGGACACCTTGAGGGCGTGCGCCAATTTTTCTGTGGTAGATTTCCTAGCTCTTGCACCGCCGGACTCATAAGAGGCAATGGTCCGCTGGGATACGCCAACCTCCTGAGCGAGTTCATGCTGCGTCATCTTTGCGACCTCACGGGCTCGTTTAATCTTGTCGGAAAAAGTCATAACCAATCTCCTCCGCTGTAAATTTCGTTCTATAACTTCATCAACTTCATTGAAGCTATTGACAGGACTTCATCCTGTGATTATAATTTGAAATGAAGTTTATGAAGTTCTGCAATCATTATATGCGATACAACTTCATCTTGTCAAGAGCAAATTGTGAAGTTTTCTGAAATGAGGCGGTCAATATGGAAAGAGCAATTCTTCATAGTGATTTGAACTGCTTTTATGCATCGGTCGAAATGATGCTCGACCCACGGCTTAGAGGCAAAGCAGTAGCGGTATGCGGCTGCACCGAGGATAGGCACGGTATCGTCCTTGCGAAATCCGAAAAAGCAAAACGGGCGGGTGTGAAAACCGGCATGGTCAACTGGGAGGCGCAGCGCTGCTGTAAGGATCTTATTATTGTACCGCCACAGTACGACCAGTATCTCAAGTACTCCAAGCTGACCCAAGCTATCTACCAAAGATACACCGACATGGTGGAGCCTTTCGGTATGGATGAATGCTGGCTTGATGTCACAGGCAGTCGTGCCGTCTGCGGCGATGCAATGAATATAGCTGAGCAGATTCGCCGCTCTATACGGGAAGAACTTGGCCTGACAGTCAGCATTGGGGTTTCCTTTAATAAGGTGTTCGCCAAACTGGGATCTGATATGAAGAAGCCGGATGCCATCACAGAGATTTCAAGCGACGCTTTCAGAGAAAAAGTGTGGCCTCTCCCATGCAGCGATATGATTTACTGCGGCCCAGCCACCACGGCGAAACTTGCGCGGTATGGTGTCCGCTCTATCGGAGATGTTGCCGCTTGTGACCCAGTGTTTCTGAAGGGGCTTCTTGGCGTGAACGGACTTGGCCTGTGGAGCTACGCCAACGGCAGGGACAATTCCAGGGTCATGCACAAGGATTTTGTGTCACCCATCAAATCGGTGGGGCATGGTATAACCTGCATATCCGATCTGGGAAACGAGGATGAAGTGCGGAAAGTGATTCTTGCGCTCTCACAGGATATTGGTCATAAACTGCGTGTACACGGCCTTTCAACCCGTACCGTTCAAATCCATGTCCGAGGAAACGACCTTTTCGGTTCGCAATTTCAGTGCAAGCTCCCAATCAAAACACAGCTTCCGTCAGAAATCGCTGCCGCCGCTTTCCGCTGCTTTCAGGAGCGATATACCTGGAACACAAAGGTTCGAGCGGTGACCGTCCGCGCTATAGAGCTTTCCCCGAAGAGCGATGCGGAGCAGGTTTCGCTGTTCGACAATGTGCAGCAGCGCATAGCCAAGGAAAAGGTACAGGATGCCGTGGAGGAGATACGGGGTCGTTTCGGTAAAGCCGCCGTCACTTATGCATCTCTGCTTGGCGACTTAAAAATGCCCGCAGACGGACGAGATAAGGTTAAAATGCCGGGAATTATGTATCAATAGCGCAGGTTTTGTAAAAATTTCATCCAAACTACTTGACAAGGTACGGCTCTATGGATATAATATTGTTAGCATAACTGCTAACAAGCGAACAAGCAGTCGTGCTAATTCGATTCACCGTTGTGATGAGAGTTGCCCGTAATTTATGATAAGAGTGCCAAGAAGAAAAACAAACAGGCGAAAATGAATCAATAACAGGGCTTATAATGTTAAGTAGAAAAGGTGAACGACATGAACACACAGTACCAGAATTTTGGAGAGTTCCTGCAAAGGAAGCGCACTGAGAAACAAATCACGCTCCGTAAGATGGCAGAAATGATTGGGATTACTGCGCCCTATCTGACTGACATCGAGAAGGATCGCCGTAACCCTCCTGAAATGGAGAAGCTGGAGCTGATTTCCCAAATTCTCATGCTGAACGACGAGGATAAAACTACGATGTATGATCTGGCTGGCAAAAAGAGAAACTCTGTTGCCCCGGACCTGCCTGACTATATCATGGAACACGACTATGTGTCCGCTGCGCTCCGCACGGCACGTGATCTGGATGCAAGTGAGGCCGACTGGTTGAAGTTCGTCGAGGAGCTCAAGCAGCGAAAGGGGTAATTTATAAAGATGTACACTCCCTCTCTTCGAGTGAAGAACAACGGCGTACCGATTTTGAGCAAAGCCGAGATCGATGCCATTGGAGAGCGGTTCGTAAAGGATTTTCAGCCGGAGGTCCTTACAAATCCTTCGCCCGTGGACATTGAAGGCTTTATCGAATTCTATCTCGGAATGACGCCGGATTTTCAATATCTGTCCCACAATGGCGTGTACCTTGGGATGACTGTTTTTAACGACACCAATAAGGTGCCGGTTTTTGACCCTGCCACAAATCGGGCGGAGTATATCAGTGCCAAGGCCCGTACCGTCATCATCGACAACCGCCTTCTGGATGAGAGCCAACGACATCGTTACCGCTTCACACTCGGACATGAGGGTGGGCATGACATCTTCCATTCCGGCTATTTCACGTATAACCCCGACCAGGTATCCATTTTTGACGATGAGCTCATTGCCCCCATGATACAATGCCGAGTCGACAATGGCATGACAAATAAATCGGACACTCGCAAATGGGACGACCATGACTGGATGGAGTGGCAGGCAAACCACCTGTCCGCTGCCGTTCTGATGCCGAAGTGTTCGGTGGATCTCGTGGTGCGGCCTTTCAGGGACAAGCTCAAGAACCCTGTATCTCGTGCCCTTTTGGTGGCAAATCTGTCCAACTGCTTTGATGTTTCCATCCAGGCGGCGACAAACAGGCTCAAAGGCCTCGGTTACATCAAAGCCAGCGATACGACCGATTATTCCTACGCTTCTGCCATCATGGATTTTGCAGGCGTGGTCGGTTCTTGAGCGTCCATATCGAAAACTACAGCGGGTTTTACCGCCCGCTGTGTTTTTTTACAGCAAGCGTTAGCAAGTTTGCTAACAAGGTAACATTAAGGAGGTGGTGCCTATGAGTACAGCAAGAAAGGAGGACCCCGATGGTAGCGTACCGAGATTGTAAGGGACATCTCGTCTGTATGGCGGATGCCCAGACAGGGATCGTTGAGATCCAGCACAAAGACCGTGCGGTAAGAATGACCGTGCCTGTGGGCGACAGCTTCACAGTAACACTGCGAGATACCGAAACGGTTATGACGCGAATCAGCACAAGGGCTTTTCATGTAAAAAGCCATCCCCGTGCTGCGTAAGCACAAAAGAGAATAACAAGTCCGCAGAGCTGCAAGACGGCCAGGATTTAGCCTCCCCTTTATGGGGCGCGCTATGTCCCGGCCGTCTTTTGTTTTTCTCATAAACCCGAAAAACCTTATATACCCCTTGGGGCAAGTAGCCCCACCAAATTTAATCTCAAAGCCTTGAGATGCGCATTAGAGGCGGCGGGATACATAGAGAACCGAAAACCCCACCAAGGATTTTTTGAACTCGATGTACCCACCGTGCTTTGCCATGCCTTCTTGTAGGTGCTGTCTGCCGGTGAGTCCGTCGTGACCACCGGCTCTTTTTGTGTCCCGACCGCTCAGTGCCGTCTCAAGCGGAAAGGACACATTATGAAAATCAAATACGCATTCTTGGACGGAACAGTGACGGAGGTCGAGGTTTCTGACGAAATCGGTGCCGTCATCATCGACAGCCGTAAGGCGGAGCACGCGCAGGACGAGCGTCATCGCTACCATTGCTACTCCTACGACGCCATCGACTACGAGGGCGAGGAGTACGGTGCTTGCGACGAATATGCCGTAGAGGATGATTCGGCAGAACAGACCGCTCGTATCCGAGAAGCCTTCTCGCATTTGACTGCCACCCAGCAGCGCCGGCTTCGACTGTACGCAAACGGCAAGACCCTGCGGGAAATCGCTGCCATCGAAGAGGCCAGCTTTCAGTCTGTTTCCGAGTCCATCGAGGCAGGCAGAAAAAAGTTTTTGAAAATTTTCCGCCAGACACCCTGACAAATCCACGATTTTTCTGGGTACACCGGAAGGCAACAAAATACAAGCCCTCCGGAAAGGACGGTAACCCCGTATGAGACACAACTTGAATATCCGTGTTTCAGACAAGCCCAGAAACGGCGGCGTAGTTGCTTGCAGAACGGTCAGCATCCGCGAGAAACTCTTCACCTTGCTTCTGGGTCCCAAGCAGAAGGTCATGGTCGTGGTTCCCGGCAACTCGGTCGAGTCCATTGCCATCACCGAAGTTCCGATGGGAGGTGGTGTACATGAGTAAGGTCAAGCTCCTGCTCGATGTGGTCGAGGATCTTCGCTCACTGGCGGACAGCGTTCAGGCTGTGGCAGATGCCATGCTTCAGAATGAGCCGACTGTCGATGCAGAGCCGAAGACGCCTGCACCTGCTCCCCAAAAGGTGCTAACGCTGGAAGAAGTCCGAGCAGTCCTCGGTGAAAAGAGCCGAGCCGGATTCACGACCGAGATCCAGGCACTCCTTAAAAAGTACGGTGCTCCGAAGCTCTCCGGCATCGACCCCAAGCACTACGAGGCACTGCTCAAGGATGTGGAGGTGCTGAAAGATGCCCCCTAATCGTCACGCAGTCCTCTCGGCCTCTTCCTCCCACCGCTGGCTCCACTGCAATCCATCCGCAAGGTTGGAATTGGAGTTCGAGGACAGAGAAACGGAAGCCGCAGCCGAAGGCACAGCCGCTCATGCGCTGGCGGAACACAAGCTCCGCAAGGCGCTGAAGATGCGCTCCACCCGCCCGGTCAGCAAGTACGACTCCGACGAAATGGAGATGTACACGGACGGCTACCTGGAATTCGTTCTGGAAGCCATCGAGGAAGCTCGGCAGGACTGCCCGGACCCCAAGGTGCTCATTGAGCAGCGGCTGGACTTCTCCTGCTATGTGCCGGACGGCTTCGGCACCGGCGACTGTCTCATCGTGGCAGACAAGCTCCTCCACATTATCGATCTGAAGTACGGCCAGGGCGTGTTGGTGAATGCCGAGGAAAATCCGCAGATGATGCTGTATGCGCTCGGCGCACTCCGTATCTTCGATTGTCTCTACGACATTGAGACAGTTTCTATGACCATCTACCAGCCGCGCCGAGAGAATGTCAGCACCTGGGTCATTTCCGTTGCCGAGCTTCGGGATTGGGCGGAAAAGACACTGAAACCCAAGGCCGAGCTTGCCTTCAAAGGCGAAGGTGAATACTGCCCCGGAAGCTGGTGCCAATTCTGCAAGGCGGCGGTCAAGTGCCGAGCCAGAGCTGATGCCAAGCTCCAACTTGCCAAATACGAGTTTGCCCAGCCGCCTCTGCTTTCCGATGCGGAGATCGGCGACATTCTCGGCAAGCTGGATGACCTCACCAAATGGGCAAATGAACTCATGGCCTACGCCCAGGAAGCAGCGGTCAACCACGGAAAACAGTGGCCCGGCTACAAGCTGGTGGAGAGCCGCACCAATCGCAAGTACACCGACGAGGATGCCGTTGTCGCTGCTGCCCGTGCGGCCGGGTATACCGACATCTTCAAGAAGTCCCTCATTCCCATCACCGAGATGGAGAAGCTCATGGGCAAAAAGACCTTTGCCGAGGTGCTCGGCGGTCTGGTCGTCAAGCCCAAAGGAAAGCCGACGCTCGTTCCCGCATCCGACCGGCGTCCGGCTATTACGACCACGGGTGCAAAACAAGACTTTACCGACTATAAAGGAGAACTGTAATTATGGCTAACAAGATGAATTCGACCAAAGTTGTGACCGGCGTTGTCCGCCTGTCCTACGCAAACGTGTGGGAGCCTGCCTCTATTAACGGCAGCAACCCCAAGTATTCCGTGTCCCTCATTATTCCGAAATCCGATAAGCAGACCCTCGACGCCATCAACGCCGCCGTGGACGCTGCCATCAAGGAGGGCGTCGCCAAGTTCGGCGGGAAGATCCCCAACAAGGCGGCTCTGAAGCTCCCGCTCCGTGACGGCGATACCGAGCGTGACGATGAAGCCTACAAGAACAGCTTCTTCGTAAACGCCAACAGCACCACCGCGCCCCAGATCGTGGACCGCAGCGTCCAGCCGATCCTTTACCGCTCCGAGGTGTATTCCGGCTGCTACGCCAGAGTGTCCGTCAACTTCTACGCCTTCAATTCCAACGGTAACCGCGGCATCGCCTGTGGTCTTGGCAACATCCAGAAGGTTCGTGACGGTGAGCCTCTCGGCGGCAAGTCCTCTGCGGCTGACGATTTCGCCACCGACCTGGACGACGACTTCCTGTCCTGAGAAAGGAGTGCAACACAATGGAACTGATTCAGAACATCCTGGTAACCGCCCTCCTTGGCATCTGGGCCTGCCTCAGCATCGGCTTCTTCGTTTGGTTGGTGCAGGGCATCAGCAATGACCACAAGCGTGAAAAGCGTGAGAAGGAACAGGTTTCCCGTGACCTGGAATACCACGAGAAGCGCATGAAGGAATTCAAGTAACCCCAGACGGCTCTGTGGGTGGCAGAAATTGACCTCTGCCACCCATATTCCGTAGGAAGGAATGCGTATGAAAACACTTAGCATCGATATTGAGACATTCTCCTCAGAGAACCTCACCAAATGCGGCGTGTACCGCTATGCCGAAGCCCCAGACTTTGAGGTGCTGCTCTTCGGCTACTCCGCAGACGGTGCACCGGTGCAGGTCGTGGATCTGACTGCCGGAGAAACGCTTCCTGCCGATGTCCGCTCTGCGCTGACCGACCCTGCCGTGACCAAATGGGCGTTCAACGCACAGTTTGAGCGTGTGTGTCTGTCCCGCTATCTTGGATACCCAACCGGACAATATCTCGACCCGTCCTCCTGGCACTGCACGATGGTCTGGGCGGCGACCCTTGGACTGCCGCTTTCGCTGGAAGGCGTCGGTGCCGTGCTGGGTCTGGAAAAGCAGAAGCTCAAAGAAGGCAAAGACCTCATTCGGTATTTCTGCACTCCGGCAAAAGCAAGAGACGGCTCGCTTATTCGACATTATCCGACAGATGCGCCGGAGAAATGGTCGCTGTTCAAAGCCTACAACCTTCGAGATGTGGAAACGGAAATGTCCATTCAGCAGAAGCTCTCCAAGTTTCCGGTCACGGAATCTGAGTGGCGCAACTACACCTTCGACCAGCAGATCAACGACCGGGGTATCATGCTCGACCGCACTCTTGTCACCCAGGCGATCCGCTGCGATGAGCGTTTCAAGCGGACACACATGGAGCAAGCCCGCTCGGTCACCGGCTTGGATAATCCGAACAGTCCGGTGCAGCTCAAGGCGTGGCTTGCCGAAAAAGGCGTGGAGGCGGATTCACTCTCCAAAGCCGCCGTGGCAGAAATGCTTGAAAAAGCGGACGGAGAAATCGAACTTGCCCTCTCCCTGCGGCAGGAGCTTGCCAAGTGCAGCGTCAAGAAATACACCGCCATGCAGACGGTGGTCGGCTCGGATGACCGTGCCAGAGGACTGATCCAGTTTTATGGTGCCAACCGCACCGGACGCTATGCCGGTCGGCTCATCCAGGTGCAGAACCTGCCGCAGAACCATCTGCCGGATCTGGACACCGCACGGGCACTGGTCCGCAGCGGCAATACGGACGCCGTGGAAATGCTCTATGATTCCGTACCGCTGGTACTGTCCGAGCTTATCCGCACCGCCTTTGTGCCGAAACCCGGCTGCCGCTTTTATGTGGCAGACTTCTCCGCCATCGAGGCGAGGGTCATCGCATGGATCGCTGGGGAACATTGGCGGCAGGAGGTTTTTGCAAAGGGCGGCGACATTTACTGCGCTTCCGCTTCGCAGATGTTCCATGTCCCCGTGGAAAAGCACGGTGTGAACGGGCATCTGCGGCAGAAAGGCAAAATTGCCGAGCTGGCTCTTGGCTACGGTGGCTCCGTGGGTGCGCTGAAAGCAATGGGCGCACTGAACTACGGTTTGCAGGAAGAAGAACTGAAACCGCTGGTGGATGCCTGGCGTCTGTCCAACCCCCATATTACAAAGTTCTGGTGGGATGTGGACAAAGCAGCTTCCACCTGCGTCCGAGAGCGAACTGCCACAGAAACACACGGCATTCGCTTCTATTATCAGAGCGGCATGATGTTCGTGGTGCTGCCCTCCGGCAGACGGCTCGTTTATGTGAAACCGAAGATGGGCATGAACCGCTTCGGTAACGAGTCCGTGACCTATGAAGGTGTTGGCGAACAGAAAAAGTGGCTGCGCCTGGAAAGCTACGGTCCCAAGTTTGTGGAGAACATCGTCCAGGCAACGGCAAGGGACATCCTTGCGGAAGCCATGCTCCGGCTGAATGCTGCCGGATACCGCATCGTCATGCACGTCCACGATGAGGCGGTCATCGAAGCGCCGCCGGATACCTCTTTGGAGAATATCTGCTCCGTCATGGGGCAAACGCCCACTTGGGCATCGGGGCTGCTGCTCCGAGCAGACGGCTATGTCTGCGATTTTTATAAGAAAGACTGAGGTGACCCAAATGGGAGTCAATAAATTTAATTGCGAGGGGTATTACGACCCCACTGCCTACGAGGCACTGACAAAGATCGAGCAGGAAGCCAAGGCACTTCGAGCCTTCCGTCCTGTGGTGTATATCTGCTCTCCGCTGGCCGGGGATATGCTGAAGAACCAGGAGAACGCCCGTACTTACTGCCGCTTCGCCGTGGAAGCCGGGTGCGTACCCATCGCACCGCACATCTATTTCACCCAATTCATGAATGACAATGACCGCAGGGAGCGTGACTTGGCACTGTTCATGGACATCGTCCTACTCTCCAAATGCGCCGAGCTGTGGGTGTTCGGAGAGAAAATCACCAGCGGCATGAGCATCGAGATCGAGAAAGCAAAACGAAAAGGTCAGCTTATCCGTTATTTTACCGAAAACTGTGAGGAGGTACACAGATGAAGATCGCAGTCGGCAATAGCCGCATGGATAAAAAGTGGAAGAACCAGGACATCTCCTGGGCGGATCTCTGCGCCCGCTGCGGCAGCACCATCCGCACCACCGAAACGGTCGAAGAATACCGCAAGCTGAAAAAGGGTCAGCAGGACGGCATCAAGGATGTGGGCGGTTTTGTCGGAGGGCATCTCCGGGAAGGTCGCCGCAAAAACGGCATGGTGTTGTGCCGCTCTCTGCTTACCTTGGATATGGACTACGGCACCCCGGATATCTGGGATGAAATTACGCTGTTCCACGATTTCAAGTGCTGCGTCTATTCCACCCATAAACACACGCCGGAGCATCCCCGCCTTCGTTTGCTCATTCCGCTGAAACGGGAGATCAGCGAGGAGGAATATCCGGCAGTCGCCCGCATGGTGGCAAAGGAGATCGGTATCGACCTATTTGACGATACCACTTACGAGGCATCCCGGCTCATGTACTGGCCTTCCACCTCCTCTAACGGCGAGTTTTTCTACAAGGTGCAGGACGGCGCAGAACTTGACCCGGATGAATACCTTTCCCGTTACGATGATTGGCACGACGCCTCCACCTGGCCGGTTTCCAGCCGCCAGTCCGAGGTGATGCAGCACAGTATCGCCCAGCAGGCCGACCCGCTGACAAAGCCGGGTGTTGTGGGTGCTTTCTGCCGTGCCTATACCGTGGAGGAAGCCATCGATGCCTTTCTCGCGGAAGTGTATGCGCCGTCTGCGATGAACGGCCGTTACGACTATATCCCCGCCGATTCGTCTGCCGGTGTCATCGTCTACGATGGCAAGTTCGCATACAGCCACCATGCCACCGACCCGGTCTGCGGTCGGCTGCTGAACGCTTTTGACCTGGTGCGCCTGCACCGCTTCCGTGACCTGGACGATAAGTGTGCCCCAGATACTGCACCCAGCAAGCTGCCGTCCTTCCAGGCCATGTCGGATTTTGCTCTCAAGGACGAGAAAGTCAAAGCGGTCTTTGCCGAGGAGCGCAAAGCCCAAGCAAGCGAAGAATTCTCCGACGAGGACTGGCAGAAAGCCTTGGAGCTGGACAAGGCCGGCAAGGTGAAAAACACGCTGCAGAACCTCACCGTGATCCTCATGAACGACCCGCTTCTGGAACCGCTGGTGTTCAATCAGCTTCTGGACGGCATGGAGATCAAGGGCGATGTGCCTTGGCGGCACCCCTCGAAATTCTGGCGGGATGCGGATGATGCCCAGCTTATCAGCTATGTGGATTCCCACTACGGCACCTTCTCCGCTCGAAACTATGACATTGCCGTGGCGAAGGTCACGGACGACCGCTCCTACCATCCCATTCGGGAGTTCATTGAAAATCTGCCGGAGTGGGACAAGGTTCCCCGTGTGGACACGCTGCTCATCGACTACCTCGGTGCCGACGACAACGAATATGTCCGTGCCGTCACCCGGAAAACGCTCTGCGCCGCCATCAAGCGTGTGCTGTATCCCGGCTGCAAATTTGACTCCATGCTGGTGCTGAACGGTCCCCAGGGTGTCGGTAAAAGCACCCTCATTGCAAAGCTGGCCGGAGAGTGGTTTTCGGACAGTCTGAACCTGGGCGACACCAAGGATAAGACCGCTGCAGAGAAATTGCAGGGGTACTGGATCTTGGAGATCGGCGAACTGGCAGGTCTGAAGAAGGCCGAGGTGGAAACGCTGCGTTCCTTCCTCTCCCGTCAGAACGACATTTACCGTGCGGCATTCGGCAAACGGGCGACGCCGCATCTGCGCCAGTGCGTGTTCTTCGGCACCACCAACGCCGAGTCCGGCTATCTGCGGGACACCACCGGAAACCGCCGCTTCTGGCCGGTCAAGACGCCTGGTACGGGCATCAAGCACTCCTGGGATCTGACCCCGGAGCTGATCTGCCAGATCTGGGCGGAAACGCTGGTGTATGTGAAGCAGGGCGAGAAGCTCTATCTGAGTGCCGAGTTGGAAGCACTGTCCAAGGCTGAACAGCGGGAGGCGATGGAGTCCGACGAGCGTGAAGGGCTTGTCCGGCTGTATCTCGACACGCTGCTCCCGGAGGATTGGGACGGCATGGACATCTTCGAGCGCCGCAACTTCCTCACAGGCAGCGACTTCGGCGATACCCAAAAGCACGGTACAGTCAAGCGCACCCAGGTGTCCAACATGGAGATTTGGTGCGAGTGCTTCGGCAAGGAACGTGCCAATATCCGCAGAACGGACAGCAACGAGCTGACCGCCATCCTTGCCCGCCTGGGTTGGAAGCGGCTGGACAGCAAGGTGCGTATCCCGCTCTACGGTCCGCAGTACGTCTTTGTTCCCAAGGAGTGTTCCTAATGAAAATGACTGTACCCGACATCCTTCGGAACAGGTTCCGGGGAGAAGCATATCCGCTCGGCACATTTATGGGAACACCCCATGGGAACGGCGGCGGCCCCATAAGTACCAAAGAAAACAGGCGGTCTTGTTCCTGTGTTCCTAACCTTTCTTATATATCGAAAGAAGAAGGAATAAAGAGCAACAAGCACGCAATACCCGCATTTGCGCACGTAAAGGACTTTTCGAGTTTTGAGAACGCAGGAGGTCATTATGCGTGAGAAAACGATAGAAGCAAAGCTGGTGCAGGCTGTACGCACAAAAGGCGGTCTTGCACCGAAGTTTACAAGCCCCGGCCTTGATGGAGTACCGGACCGTCTGGTACTCCTGCCCGGCGGCAGAATCGCCTTCATTGAGTTGAAAGCACCGGGCAAAACACTCCGCCCTCTGCAAGTAAGGCGAAAAAGGCAGTTAGAAGCACTCGGCTTTTCGGTGTACTGCATCGATAGCCCCGAACAGATTGGAGGGATACTCAGTGAAATACAAGGCGCATGACTACCAGGCGTATGCCACGAACTTCATCCTGGAGCATCCAATCTCCGCTGTATTCCTCGACATGGGTCTTGGTAAGAGCATCATCACGCTTTCCGCCATCTTCGACCTTTGCCTCGACAGTTTTCTGGTTCGCAAGGTGCTGGTCATCGCTCCGCTGCGTGTCGCCAGAGATACATGGCCTGCGGAAATCCATAAGTGGGATCATCTGCATGGGCTGACCTACTCGGTGGCTGTCGGTACAGAAGCAGAGCGCAAGGCGGCGCTCCGGCAGCGGGTCAGCGTGTACATCATCAACCGAGAAAATGTCCAGTGGCTGGTAGAAGAAAGTGGTTTGCCCTTTGACTACGACATGGTGGTCATCGATGAGCTGTCCTCCTTCAAGAGCTATCAGGCAAAGCGGTTCAGAACTCTTCTGAAAGTCCGTCCCGGCATCAAGCGCATCGTGGGCCTGACCGGCACGCCAAGCAGCAACGGTCTTATGGATCTGTGGGCGGAGTTTCGCATCCTCGATATGGGCAAGCGGCTCGGTCGGTTCATCACCCATTACCGCAACACCTTCTTCCGCCCGGACAAGCGCAACGGACAGGTGGTGTTCAGCTACAAGCCGCTGCCCGGTGCGGAGGAACAGATCTACGATGCCATCTCCGACATCACCATCTCCATGAAAGCCGTCGACCATTTGGATATGCCGGAGTGCGTTCATAATGACGCCATTGTGACGCTATCCGAAACAGAGCGCAAAGCCTACGATGCCATGAAACAAGACCTGGTTATCTCGCTGAAAGGCGAAGAAATCGATGCCGGGAACGCCGCAGCACTTGCGAATAAGCTCTCCCAGATGGCAAACGGAGCAGTCTACGGAGAGGACAAGCGTGTGTTTCAGATACACGACCGCAAGCTGGATATGCTGGAGGATCTCATCGAAGCCGCAAATGGGAAACCCGTCCTTGTGGCGTACTGGTTCAAGCACGACCTGGAGCGCATCTCCGAACGGCTGCACAAACGGCACATCCCATTCAGCCTGCTGGACGATTCCGACAGCATCCGCAGATGGAACAGCGGTGAGCTTCCTGTAGCACTCATCCATCCGGCGTCAGCCGGTCATGGGCTGAACCTGCAGGCAGGCGGCTCGACCCTCATCTGGTTTGGGCTGACCTGGTCGCTGGAGCTTTACCAGCAGACCAACGCCCGACTGTGGCGACAGGGACAGACCGCCGATACCGTGGTCATTCACCACATTATTGCCAAAGACACCATCGACGAGCGCATCATGACTGCGCTCCGTAAAAAAGAAAAGACCCAGACCGCACTCATCGATGCGGTCAAGGCCAACTTGGAGGGATGAGAATGGAAACCTGTTATACGAACCTCGCAAACGCTATTATTCTGGCGGCAGCGAAAGACCATCGCCGTGCGCTGCGCCGTTTGAAGAAATACCCCTGGGACAAGGATGCCGAATCCGTCAGAAAGGATTGTGAGCGGTTTTTCCGCTCCAGCTGGTTTCAGACGCTTACTTCTCTGGACGGTGAGGTGCTGATCGAAAAACTCCACCGGGAGGTGTACGGCGTATGACGGCAAAGGAATATCTCAGTCAGGCATACCGCCTCGACCAGCGTATCGATTCCAACATTGCGGAGATCACCCGCCTGCGGGAAATGGCCTGCGGTATCTCCTCGCCGTCCTGGGAGGAAAAAGTGCAGACCTCTCGCAACACGGATGCGCCCTTCGTGCGGTGCCTGGAAAAGATCATGGACCTTGAAAAAGTGGTCAACAGTGAGATTGACACCCTCGTTGACTTGAAACGGCAGATCCGCACGACTGTGGACACCGTTGCCAATGTCAACGAGCGCATGGTTCTCCGCTACCGCTACATCCACAACATGACATGGGAGCAGATTGGCGGAGAACTGAACGCAGACGAAAGCACCATCCGCAGATGGCACAAGGCGGCGCTTTCGGCGGTAGTTGTACCCGATGACCCGATTCGAATCTGAAAGACGCCGGAAATACCCGCCTTTGTCGGTAGATGCCCACCTCGCCATTATGCTATGATATAATCAGCGAAAAAGAATCGATGACAGCCTCATGGGAGCAATCCCGTGGGGCTTTTCTTATGCCCAAGGAGGTGAAACGATGCCGAAGAAACCGTTGCGACCCTGCTCTCATCCCGGCTGCCCCAACCTCTGTGAAGGACAGTTTTGTGAACAGCACCGTATGGAGGAACGCCGCAAGTACGACAAATACGAGCGCAGCTCCGATGTTAACCGCAAGTACGGCAGAGCATGGAAACGCATCCGTGACCGCTATGCGGCGGAGCATCCCCTCTGTGAGATGTGCCTCAAGGAAGGTCGGCTGACACCGGTACAGGAAGTTCACCACATCCTGCCCGTTTCCAAAGGCGGCACTCACGCAAGGGACAACCTGATGAGCCTCTGTCAGTCCTGCCACACCAAGATCCACCACGGTCTCGGCGACCGGTAGGAGGATGAAAATCTCCGGGACCTTTTCGGTCGGGCAACGGCCCGGGGTCACGTGTGCGAAAAAGGCGAAATCAAAAGGGTAATTAAGGGAGGTGAACTCGGATGCCCACTAAATCGAATAACACAGGCGGGCGCGGCGGCGCAAGACCCGGTGCGGGAAGGAAGAAATCCGCAGTCAAGGACAAGGCCGAAAGCGGTAATCCCGGCGGCAGAAAACTTGAAGTGCTGGATATTCCCGAAGTCGAGGGTGTTGTCATGCCGAAGCCCCATGATTTTCTTTCCGCCGAGCAGCGTGACGGCAGCGTCCTGCAGGCACAGGAGATCTACACGGAAACCTGGCAATGGCTCAAAGGTATCGGCTGCGCCGCAAAGGTGTCGCCGCAGCTTTTGGAGCGCTATGCCATGTGTTCCGCCCGCTGGGTGCAGTGCGAGGAAATGACCAACCGCATGGGTTTCCTCTCCAAGCACCCCACCACGGGAAAGCCGATCCCGTCTCCGTTTATTAACATCGGCATCAACTACATGAACCAGGCGGTTCGGCTCTGGAATGAGATCTTCCAGATCGTGAAAGAAAACTGCAGCACGGAATACGGCGAGTCTACGCCGCAGGATGACCTTATGGAACGCCTGCTCCGTGCGAGAAAGGGGTAACACCATGTTTGAAAAAGTAAATCCCTGCCACCCGGATAAGGTGGCAGACAGAATTGCCGGTGCGCTCGTTGACCTGGCATACAAGAAAGCAGAAAATCCCCGCATCGCCGTGGAAGTGCTCATCGGTCACGGCGTGTGCTACATCATTACGGAGGCTTCGGTGAGTATTCCGATAGAGGAAATCACCGCCGCCGTTCACCGCATTGCTGGAAACCTCGCTGTGGACTATGTGGAAGTGCCGCAGGACGGTCACCTTGCCGATAACCAGGCAGACGGTGTCCGCTGCGGTGACAACGGCATCTTCAAAGGAATGCCCGTGACCGAGGAGCAGAAAAAGCTCTCGCAGATCGCACGGGACATTTTCGCCGTGTATCCCTATGATGGGAAGTACATTCTGGACGGTGACCGGCTCATTCTCTGTCAGAGCAATGCCGAGACACAGCATCTGCGCGAGATTTATCCCGATGCGGAGATCAACCCGCTCGGCGACTGGATGGGTGGCACCGATGTGGACGCCGGCGCAACCAACCGCAAGCTCGGCTCGGATATGGCTGACTCGGTGACCGGCGGCGGTCTGCACGGCAAAGATCTGTCCAAGGCAGATGTGTCCGTGAATATCTACGCTTTCCTTAAAGCCCAGGAGATCGGTGAACCTGTGATGCTCTGCTGTGCCATCGGTGATGATACCGTGGACGGCAGACCGTATGGGAAAATCGTGGAGATTGCTCGAAACTACATCCGCTCGGTCGGCGGCTTCGAGCAGTTTGCGGAATGGGGGCTGGTCTGATGAAAACAACGACCGAGATGCAGCTCGTACCTATCACGAAGCTGGTTCCCTATGTCAATAACGCCCGGACACACAGCCCGGAGCAGATCAATAAGCTCCGCTCCTCACTGCGTGAGTTTGGCTTCATCAATCCCGTTATTATCGACCGTGACTATGGCGTTATTGCCGGTCACGGTCGTATTCTTGCCGCCAAGGAGGAAGGCATCGCCGAGGTGCCGTGTGTCTTTGCCGACCACCTTACCGAAGCGCAGAAGAAAGCCTATATCATTGCCGACAACCGCATGGCGATGGATGCCGGATGGGACGAGGAGCTTCTGCGTGTGGAGATTGAGTCCTTGCAGGCAGCGGACTTTGACCCGCTTCTCACCGGCTTTGACGAAAAGGAACTGTCGAAGCTGTTTGACGATGGCATTGAAGCCGAAGAGGATAATTTTGATGTGGATGCCGAGCTGCAAAAGCCTACCTTCACGAAGCCCGGCGACATCTGGACGCTGGGGCGGCATCGGCTCATCTGCGGCGACAGTACCAAGGAGGAAACCTACACCGCTCTCATGGACGGCCGCAAAGCAAACCTCGTCATCACCGACCCGCCCTACAATGTGAACTACGAGGGCAGCGCCGGGAAAATCAAAAACGACAACATGGCATCGGAGAAGTTTTTCGACTTCCTCTTCGATGCCTTTTCCAATATGGAGAAGGTCATGGCGGACGATGCCTCCATCTATGTGTTCCACGCCGATACCGAGGGACTGAATTTCCGAAAAGCCTTTGATGCCGCCGGGTTCTATCTCTCCGGCTGCTGTATCTGGAAGAAGCAGTCCCTGGTGCTGGGACGCTCCCCGTACCAGTGGCAGCACGAGCCGTGCCTCTACGGCTGGAAGAAGAAAGGCAAGCACCAGTGGTACACCGGGCGCAAAGAGTCCACCATCTGGGAGTTCGACAAGCCCAAGAAAAACGGCGACCATCCCACCATGAAGCCGATTCCGCTTTTGGCTTATCCCATTCAGAACAGTTCTATGGCAAACAGCGTGGTTCTTGACCCCTTCGGCGGTTCCGGCTCCACGCTCATTGCTTGTGAGCAAACCGACCGCATCTGCAATACCATCGAACTGGATGAGAAGTTCTGCGACGTCATCGTAAAACGGTACATCGTGCAGGTCGGCTCGGATGAAAAGGTCAGCGTTCTGCGGGATGGGAAAGAATACAAGTTCAACGAGGTGTGTGATGGAGCAGAATAAGCCGGAATACCATGTTGTTTCTCTTTCAGGCGGCAAGGACTCCACCGCCATGCTGCTTATGATGCTGGAAAAAGGAATGCCGGTCGATGATATTCTCTTCTGCGATACCAGCTTGGAATTTCCGGGACTGTATGCGCATCTGGATAAAGTCGAGCAGTATATCGGAAGACCCATTACACGCATCCAAGCGCCGCACTCCTTTGAATATTATTTCTGTCAGCATCCCATTCGCCGCAAGCGCAGCACCACTTTCGCTGAAAAGTACGGTGCAGACCACCTCGGCTACGGCTGGGCGGGACCAAAAATGCGCTGGTGTACGGAACGGCTGAAAAACGAGCCGAGGGAACGGTATCTGCGAAAGCTGAGGGAGACCTACACCGTAATCGAGTATGTGGGGCTTGCCGCAGATGAGGGATACCGCCTGGAACGGAAGAATAATCAAAATCCAAACCACCGGCATCCGCTTGTGGACTGGAACATCACCGAAGCGGAATGCCTTCGGTATTGTTATGACCACGGCTTTGATTGGGATGGGCTGTATGAAATATTTCGCAGGGTGTCCTGCTGGTGCTGCCCATTGCAGTCGCTTTCGGAGCTGCGAAAGCTGTACCGGCACTTTCCTGAACTGTGGGAACAGCTGAAAACATGGGACGGTATGACATGGCGAAAGTTCCGCGCAGACTACTCGGTGGAAGAACTGGAGAAACGCTTTGACTTTGAAGAGGAATGGCAGAACGCCGGAAAGCCTCTGAAAAGCAAAGCGTTTTATTCTGCCCTTAAAGACCGATTGCGAGGTGAAAACACATGAAGAATAAGCCTTTGACCCTCGGAAGCCTCTTTGACGGCTCCGGGGGTTTTCCGTTGGGCGGACTGCTTGCCGGTATCACTCCCGTGTGGGCTTCGGAAATCGAGCCATTTCCCATTCGGGTGACCACCAAGCGTCTGCCTTTTATGAAGCATTACGGGAACATTTCCGCTATGGACGGCGGCAGGATCGAGCCTGTGGACATTATCACCTTCGGCAGCCCGTGCCAGGACATGAGCGTGGCTGGCCGAAGAGACGGTCTGGACGGTTCCCGTTCAAGTCTTTTTTATGAAGCCGTCCGTATTATCAAAGAAATGAGGTATGCCACAGATGGCAAATATCCAAGATGGATCTGTTGGGAGAATGTTCCCGGCGCCTTCTCCTCGAACAAGGGTGAGGACTTCAAAGCCGTCCTCGAAGCGGTCATCGGCATCGCCGAGCCGAATGCCCAGGTGCCTATGCCTGAAAAGGCACAATGGCCCTACGCCGACCTATACATGGGAGATGGATGGAGCGTTGCGTACCGAACTCTTGACGCACAATACTGGGGAGTTCCCCAGCGAAGACGCCGCATCTACCTTGTCGCAGATCTTGCAGGCGGAAGTGCCGGAAAAATATTATTTGAGTCAGAAGGCCTGTCTGGGTATTCTGCGGAGGGCTTCCGCTCGTGGCAAAGAGCTGCCGGAGGTTTTACGCCTTGCGTTGGAGCGGCAGGCTTCGATGGATACAACGGCAGTCTGACGGACGACACTTCCGCAACTCTCGGCGTGAACTGCGGAATGAGTACCGGTCGGAATGGTATTGTTTTGAATGACCAGGGCGGCAACCGAATGGATGTCACCGAGGAGGTTACCTCCACACTCCGAGCAGAAGCGCATCATCCGCCCTGCGTAATGGAATCGGCAGGCTTCTGCACCGAGCATTCTGCCAAGAGCCGCACCATCGGCTATGAGGAGGAATGCTCTCCTACGCTCCGTGCAGGAGTCGTTCCTGCGGCGGTGGCACTGGAAAACCATCCGACCGACAGCAGAGTCAAACTTTCCGAGGACGGCAATGTGCAGACGCTGACCTCACGCATGGGTACAGGTGGCAACAATGTGCCGCTTGTGATGAAGATCCGCTCCGGCTGTGAAGGTGGCGGCAAGGGACCTCTCATCCAAGAGAACAAATCCGCCACCTTGTCCTGCAACAACGACCAGACGCTGTTCGAGCCTTGCGGCTGGGACGGCGGACAGGTTTCTCCGACCCTCACCAAGCAGAATGCCGGAGGAAATCAGCGGATGCCGGACAAGGACAACTTCACCTGCGTCCTTCAGCCTTTCGGGATCTGCTCCAAGGACTCCAATGCCATGAAGTCGGATAATCCCCACAGCGGCATCTACGAAGCGGAAACCGCACGGACGCTTGACGGAAACGGCGGCAATCCCTCCTGCAATCAGGGTGGAATTGCTGTTGTCGCTTTCACGCAGAATCAGCGGGATGAGGTTCGTGACCTCGGAGACCGCTCCGCTGTTGTGTGTGCTAATGCCGGGACGAAACAGCAGACCTTTGTGCTGCAAGGCTCCATGATCGGCCGCGAGGACAGGAACGGTCCCCAGGGCGATGGCATCAACGAAGATGTCAGCTTCACCTTAAATACCGTTGACCGCCATGCCGTGTACAGCATGACAACGGGCAGCTTCACCCAGGTTTCCAAGGAAAAAGCACCGACTGTCCTTGCCCGTGACTACAAAGACCCCACCGCCGTTTGCTACGGCATCGGCAGAGACACCTTCAACCAGGGGCAGAACGCCAAGTTCGCTCCGACCTTTGAAAAGGAGCTTCAGCCGACACTGGTGGCAAAAGGGCCGGGCGCTATCCAAAGCGGATACACCGTCCGCCGTTTGACGCCCACCGAGTGCGCCAGACTTCAAGGCTTCCCGGACAACTGGTGTGCCGACCTCGGCACGGAAAAGCCGACCGATGAGGAAATGTACTTCTGGCACAAGGCGTTCAAGACCTACTCCGAAGTGACCGGCTGCAAGATAAAGTCCGACAAGCAGATCGCCAAGTGGCTGAAAAATCCATACTCGGACAGTGCGGAGTATAAGATGTGGGGCAACGGTGTGGCACTGCCGTGCGTATGGTTCGTGCTCTGCGGAATTGTGTGGTATGCACAGTCCGGCGGCGATAATGCGCCGATATAATCTACACCGGAAATGTGCAGATATAGCTGGATAAGTGCACAACCTGACGGTAATATGTGACTACCATAAAACAAGGAGGTCACGAACATGACGATTACAATCCATGCACAGGGCGCAGAGCGCAAGCGGCTGGTGCAGATCATCTCCGACTGGCTCGGTGTCCCCGCAAAGTACTGTGGCGCACCCACATTCAACTATGAGGTGGATTACTTCACCATCGACCGAAACGGCAGTCTTTCCTTTGATGACCGTGCCGACAGTGAGGTCATTGAACGCCTGCTGCAGCACATCTACGATGAGGGCTTTGACATCGACCAGAGCCACACTGATGACGAGGACGAGCCTTGCGCCGTCTGCATTTCCATGCCGAAGAGTCTGTTCACCGACAGCAATCTGGAAAACCTCAAGGCACTCATTGCCGCCAAGGGCAGCCTTATCAAGAAAGCCCTCGGAGTCGCTGACCTGCCACTGGAAATCACGGACACGAAGGTATCCTTCCCTTGGTTCCCGGCGACTCCAACCCCGGACGAGATGAACGCCTACGACACCTTCATCTGCAAGCTGTGCGAGATGGCACGGAATCAGAAACGGATTAACGCAACGGAAAAGCCGACCGACAATGAGAAATATGCATTCCGCTGCTTTCTCCTGCGGCTCGGCTTTATCGGTGCGGAATACAAGACCGCTCGAAAAATCCTGCTGAAGAGCCTCTCCGGCTCTTCGGCTTTCAGAAACGGAGGTGCGCAGCATGAGATTTCCGAGTAAAGAGACGGTCGAGCGTATCCGTAAGGAATACTCGGTCGGCACCCGTGTGGAGCTTGTTCAGATGGATGACCCACAGGCACCGCCTGTCGGCACGAAAGGCACCGTGCGAGGTGTGGATGACATCGGCAGCATCATGGTTGCCTGGGATAACGGCTGCGGTCTGAGCGTGGCTTACGGGGAGGATATTTGCCGTAAACTGCTGTAATATACACAGTTTCCGAACCACAAGATCGTGTAGTTTATAGCTCAGATATAACTGGATATAGTGTGCTTTCAGAGGTAATATGTGACTACCGAAAGGGAAAACAAACCAAAACGGAGGTCACAAACATGAGCCAGAGAACAGAAAACCAGGTAGCCGAAATGAAGAAGCAGACCATCGGGGTCGAGGTCGAAATGAACAGCATCACCAGAGAGAAGGCCGCAAGGCTGGCAGCCACATTCTTTGGTACCGGGCGGTACGAGAACACCGCTTGCCGCAACGGCTACTGCACTTGGTCGGCTTGGGATGAGAGCGGACGCGAGTGGAAATTCCAGAAGGACGTCAGCATCGCGGGCCCGGACAGTGAGAAATGCGAGATGGTCACGCCGATCCTCACCTACGTTGACATGGAGACCTTGCAGGAGCTGGTTCGCCGCCTCCGCAAAGCCGGAGCAAAAAGCGATGCCACAAGAGGCTGCGGTGTTCACATCCACATCGGCGCCAAGGGGCACACGCCCCAAACGCTCCGAAACCTCGCAAACATCATGGCAAGCCACGAAGACCTCCTGGCAAGCGCACTGAACCTCGACAGAGGCCGCATCAGCCGCTACTGCCGCACGGTTGACCCCAGATTCCTGGAACGGCTGAACAACAGAAAACCCACCACCATGGCAGCCTTGGCTGATATTTGGTACGGCAGCCAGAACGCCGACTACGGCAGAAGCCAGCACTACAACGACAGCCGCTACCATATGCTGAACCTCCACGCCACCTTCACCAAGGGAACGGTCGAGTTCCGGCTCTTCCAGTTCGATGCTCCGGCAGACGGCAAGCAGAACGGACTCCACGCTGGACAGCTCAAGAGTTACATTCAGCTCTGCCTCGCCCTGAGCCAGATGGCAAAGACAGTCAGAACCGCAAGCCCCAAGCCCCAGCAGAACGAGAACCCCAAATACGCAATGCGCACTTGGCTCCTTCGCCTCGGCTTTATTGGCGACGAGTTCAAGACCGCAAGAGAGCTCCTCACGAAGCGCCTGGATGGGGATGCAGCCTTCCGTAGCGGCAGAGCAGCCGCTTGAAGGACGCAGCCCAGAGGCTCCCGAACCCGCTGATGGCGGGCTTTCGGTGGTAGAAGGCAACTTCGGAAAGGAGTATTTTTTATGGAAAAACGCTATTACATCGCCTACGGCAGCAACCTCAATATCCGCCAGATGCGGATGCGCTGCCCGTCGGCACGGATCATCGGCACATCGGTTCTCAAGGATTACGAACTGCTTTTCAAGGGCAGCAAAACAGGCTCTTACCTTACGGTGGAAAAGAAGTCCGGCGTCTCAGTTCCTGTTGCTGTATGGGAAGTCACCGCAGAGGATGAAAAAGCCCTGGACCGTTATGAGGGCTTCCCGAACTTCTATTACAAGAAGGAGTTGACCCTACCAATCAAGGGTATCCGCACGGGCAAAATCCGTAAGCGCCGGGTATTCGTGTACATCATGCATGAGGACAGGCCCATCGGCATTCCGTCCATTCCTTATATGCAGACCTGCATCCAGGGCTACGACGATTTTGGCTTTGACCGGCTTGTGCTGATAGACGCTTATCTCAAATGTGGGGAGGAACATCATGAGGGAAAATAAAATCATCCGAATATCGGTCTGTCCCAGGTGCGGGCAAGCTTACCGGGAGCATCCGGCTCTTTCAAGGCTCGACAACGAAACACTCATCTGCCCGGATTGTGGCACACGGGAGGCGCTCGATTCCATCGGCGTAAAACCGGAGGAGCAGGAGCAGATCATCGCCTCCATTCACCGCTGCCGCCAGCCGGAATAACGCTGTAATATACACAGTTTTTACTCCGAATGATTGTGTAGTATATTCTCCGAAATGACTGGATATATCCCGGACATGACGGTAATATACACTCACAACAAAACAAACGGAGGTACACGGTTATGTGGAAAGAAAGCAGCATCAGAGTTAACGGTGAGGTTTTTCACTACTGGATGAAGCAGTACGACAAAGGCTCCGAGTGGGGTATCGACGGCGGACGCATTTCCAAGCTCATGCTCAAGCGGGACGGCAAAATCGTCTGCAACTACGACAGAGGCTGGGACATTGAGCCCGCCGATGAGAACACGCAGCTTGCGCTGGAGCTTCTGCTCCACAGCGAGAACTGGTAAAAAACCGAAATTTCAAAGCAACGGCTCCGAAAGGGGCTGCTGCTCGTTGTACGGAAGGTCGCACCGATTTCGGTGGCGGCTATTTTTATTGCTCTGCCGGAAGGGGTGAGAAATTGCGAAAGCTGAAAAACTACAAGCCGACAAGGTTCATGGAGAAAACCTCCCGCTACGATGTGGACGCAGCGGATTATGCCGTGATGTTCATCGAGAGCCTGTGCCATACCAAGGGCACCTGGGCGAGAAAGCCCTTTGAGCTGATTGACTGGCAGGAGCAGATCATCCGGGACATTTTCGGTGTCCTCAAGCCGAACGGCTATCGGCAGTTCAACACCGCCTACATCGAGATCCCCAAGAAGCAAGGCAAATCGGAACTTGCCGCTGCCGTGGCACTTCTGCTCACCTGCGGCGATGGTGAGGAACGCGCCGAGGTCTATGGCTGTGCCGCCGACCGTCAGCAGGCATCCATCGTTTTCAATGTGGCGGCTGACATGGTGCGGATGTGTCCTGCACTTTCTAAGCGGGTCAAGATACTGGATTCCCAGAAGCGGCTCATCTATCAGCCAACGGGCAGTATCTACCAGGTGCTCTCTGCCGATGTGGGCAACAAGCACGGCTTTAACACTCACGGCGTGGTGTTTGACGAGCTGCACACCCAGCCCAACCGCAAGCTCTTTGACGTCATGACCAAAGGCTCCGGCGACGCCCGTATGCAGCCGCTGTACTTCCTCATCACCACGGCCGGCAACGATACGAAGTCCATCTGCTACGAGATCCACCAGAAGGCCAAGGACATCATCGAGGGACGCAAAATCGACCACACCTTCTATCCCGTTATCTACGGTGCGGAAGAATCAGATGATTGGACGGACCCGAAGGTCTGGAAGAAGGCCAATCCCTCCCTTGGCATTACAGTTGGTATCGACAAGGTCAAAGACGCCTGCGAGTCCGCCAAGCAGAACCCAGGCGAAGAGAACTCCTTCCGACAGCTGAGACTTAACCAGTGGGTGAAACAGGCGGTGCGCTGGATGCCGATGGACAAGTGGGACAAATGTGAGTTCGCCGTCAGCGAGGACGATCTGGAAGGCCGCGTCTGTTACGGCGGTCTGGACTTGTCCTCCACAACGGATATTACAGCATTCGTTCTGGTGTTTCCACCGGAGGACGAGGACGACAAGTACATCATCCTGCCGTACTTCTGGATACCGGAGGACAACCTCGACCTTCGAGTCCGGCGTGACCATGTGCCATACGATGTGTGGGAACGGCAGGGCTTTTTACAGACCACCGAGGGCAATGTCGTTCACTACGGCTACATCGAGAAGTTCATCGAAAGCCTGGGCGAACGCTTCAACATCCGGGAGATCGCCTTTGACCGTTGGGGTGCTGTGCAGATGGTGCAGAACCTTGAGGGCATGGGTTATACGGTCGTTCCTTTCGGACAGGGCTTCAAGGATATGTCCCCGCCCACTAAGGAACTGATGAAACTGGTGCTGGAGCAGAAAATTGCCCACGGTGGACACCCCGTCCTCCGCTGGATGATGGACAACATCTTCATCCGCACAGACCCTGCAGGCAACATCAAACCGGACAAAGAAAAATCCACAGAGAAAATCGACGGCGCCGTGGCAACAATCATGGCACTGGATAGAGCCATCCGCTGCGGCAACGAGAATGTAGAGAGCGTATACGACACAAGAGGGCTACTGTTTATCTGAAATTGTAAACTTCTTGCGAACTGCTTGCATATCGCAAGCAAAAGTGATATACTATATTCGCAAGGAGGCGATGAGTTATGGCAAGAACTTCTAATGTATTCGCGCGTGTAGAGCCTGAAATCAAAGAGCAGGCAGAACAGGTGCTTGATCAATTGGGAATCCCCATGTCCAATGCGGTCAGTATGTTTCTTCGGCAGATCGTTCTGCAGCGTGGCATTCCGTTTGAAATGAAACTGCCGGAGCGCAAACCGGTGGCTTTCGGATCTTTAACAAAGGAGCAGCAGGATGCAGAGCTTGAGAAAGGCATGGCAGATATCCGTGCTGGTCGCACCCATTCTGCACAAAGCGTCATGGATGAACTGAAAAGAGACTACGGCGTATGAACTGGGAAATAGAGTTCACCGACCAGGCAAAACAAGACCTTCGAGATATTCTGGGCTATATCACCTATGAGTTACAGGAACCGAAGGTCGCTGTGAACCTGGTGCGGCAAATTACAAAAGAAATCCTCTCTTTGAACCAGATGCCCATGCGGTATCGGCTTTATGATGAGGAACCTTGGAAAAATCAAGGCTTGCGCTGTTTCCCGGTCAAGAACTATCTCATTTTCTACTACCCGGACGAAACCAAAAACACGGTTTATGCCGTCCGTATAATTTATGGTGGACGGGACACCAGCCGTCAACTGAGCGAAACCGAAACGATCTGAATTCAACACTACGAGAGCATCTGTCTACGGACAGGTGCTTTTCTTTTGCCCATTTTGAAGGAGAGTGATTTAGGTGGGTATTTTTTCAGGGCTGTTCAAATCCAGGGACAAGCCTCAGAACCGCACATCGGGCAGCAACTACGCCTTTTTCTTCGGTGGAACGACCTCCGGCAAAGCGGTGACAGAACGCTCCGCCATGCAGATGACGGCCGTGTATTCCTGCGTCCGTATCTTGTCGGAAGCTGTCGCAGGACTGCCGCTGCACCTTTATAAATACACGGATAGCGGCGGCAAGGCACTGGCGCTCGACCATCCGCTCTACCGCTTGCTCCACGATGAGCCGAACCCGGAGATGAGTTCCTTCGTATTCCGGGAAACGCTCATGACGCACCTACTCCTCTGGGGCAACGCTTACGCTCAGATCATCCGAAACGGCAAGGGCGAAGTGGTGGCGCTGTACCCGCTTATGCCCAACCGCATGGAGGTCAACCGGGATAAAAACGGCAAGCTCTACTACCTCTATTCTACCCAGTCCGACGATGCACCCACCATGAAAGGCTCAACGGTCTATCTTGACCCAGCCGAAGTGCTTCACATTCCCGGTTTGGGTTTTGACGGCTTGGTGGGCTACAGTCCCATCGCTATGGCAAAGAACGCCATTGGCATGGCGATTGCCTGTGAGGAATACGGTGCAAAGTTCTTTGCCAATGGGGCCGCCCCGGGCGGTGTGTTAGAACACCCCGGTACGATCAAAGACCCGCAGCGTGTGCGTGAGAGCTGGCAGTCCACCTTCGGTGGCAGCGGAAACGCAAACAAAATCGCCGTACTGGAAGAAGGCATGAAATATACGCCAATCGGCATCTCGCCGGAGCAGGCGCAGTTCCTCGAAACACGAAAATTCCAAATCAATGAAATTGCTCGAATTTTCCGAGTCCCGCCCCACATGGTCGGCGACCTGGAAAAGTCGAGCTTTTCTAATATCGAGCAGCAGTCCCTTGAGTTTGTGAAATACACCCTCGACCCCTGGGTCATCCGTTGGGAGCAGTCCATTCAACGCTCCCTGCTGAACTCCGAGGAAAAGAAGAAGTACTTTGCAAAATTCAATGTGGAAGGTCTGCTTCGCGGCGATTACCAGAGCCGCATGAACGGGTACGCCATCGGCCGCCAGAACGGCTGGATGTCCGCAAATGACATCCGGGAGCTTGAAAACCTCGACCGTATCCCAGAGGAGGACGGCGGCGACTTATACCTCATCAACGGCAATATGCTCCCGCTGCAAAACGCCGGAGCTTTTGCAAATATCAACACCGATAACGGAAAGGAGGAAAAATCCGATGAAGAAGTTCTGGAATTGGAAAAACAGGACAGTGACAAACGAGGAGACGCAGGAACAGATCCAAGAGAGAACCCTGTTCTTAAACGGCACGATCGCTGAGGAGAGCTGGTTTGACGATGATGTCACGCCGCAGCTTTTCAAGGATGAGCTGATGTCCGGCTCCGGGAATATCACTGTCTGGATCAACTCGCCCGGTGGGGACTGCGTGGCAGCCGCCCAAATCTACAATATGCTGATGGACTACCACGGTGACGTCACAGTCAAGATCGACGGTATTGCCGCCTCTGCCGCATCCGTCATTGCGATGGCAGGTACGAAGGTGCTCATGTCGCCCACAGCACTCATGATGATCCACAACCCCTTGACGGTCGCTATCGGTGATAGCGAGGAGATGCAGAAGGCAATCGATATGCTCTCCGAAGTCAAGGAAAGCATCATCAATGCCTACGAGATCAAGACCGACCTGTCCCGTGCCAAGCTCAGCCACCTCATGGATGCCGAGACCTGGATGAATGCCAACAAGGCTGTGGAGCTTGGCTTTGCCGACGATTTGCTGTTCAAAGCAGACGGTGAAAGCAGCGCTACGGAGGACAGCTTCGTGTTCAGCCGCAGAGCCGTCACCAACTCGCTCATGTCCAAGGTCAAGAGCCATCACACCCCGTCCGAACTTGCGAAACCCGCAGGCACACCCATCTCCGAGCTCGAAAAGAGACTCGCACTTATCAAACCTTAAGGAGGATACAAACAATGAGTAAGATCAACGAACTGCGCGCACAGCGTGCAAAGACCTGGGAGCAGACGAAGGCGTTCCTCGACTCCCACAGAAGTGACAAAGGCGTCCTCTCTGCTGAGGACACCGCCACCTATGAGAAGATGGAACAGGAGATCGTCGACCTCGGCCGTGAGATCGAGCGCCAGGAGCGTTTGGACGCTTTCGAGCGCGAGCTGAACACTCCGATCAATACGCCCATCACCCAGAAGCCCGATACGGCAAAGGTGGACACCAAGACCGGTCGTGCCTCCGACACCTATAAGAAGGCGTTCTGGGCGCAGGCCCGTACCAAGGGCGGTATGATGACCGCAGAGATCCGCAACGCTCTGCAGGAAGGCGTGGATAGCGAGGGCGGCTACCTCGTCCCCGATGAATTCGAGCAGACGCTGGTGCAGTCCCTCGAAGCCGAGAATGTGGTCAGGAGCCTGGCTCATGTCATTACCACTGCCTCCGGCAGTCACAAGATCCCCATCGTCGCCACCAAGGGCACTGCCGCCTGGGTCGATGAGGAAGGCACCATTCCCGAAGGTGATGATGCTTTCGGTCAGCAGCTCATCGGCGCACACAAGGTCGCTACCATGATCAAGGTGTCCGAGGAGCTTCTGAACGACTCTGCCTTTGACCTGGAAGACTACTTCCGCACCGAGTTCGCCCGTCGTATCGGCAACAAGGAGGAAGAGGCGTTCCTCACCGGCGACGGCAGCGGCAAGCCCACGGGTATTTTCAATGCCACGGGCGGCGGTCAGCTTGGTGTCACGGCGGCTTCCGCGACCGCCATCACTGCCGACGAGCTGATCGACCTGTTCTACTCTCTGAACAGCGCCTATCGCAAGAATGCCGTGTGGCTTCTGAACGACTCCACCATGAAGAACATCCGCAAGCTGAAGGACTCCAACGGACAGTATCTGTGGCAGCCCGCTCTGCATGAGGGCGGTTTTGATACGCTGCTCGGCAAGCGTATCTACACCTCTCCCTATGCGCCGGAGCTGGCGGCCGGTCAGAAGACCGTTGCTTTCGGCGACTTCAACTACTACTGGATCGGCGACCGCCTGGGTATTACCTTCAAGCGTCTGAACGAGCGCTTTGCGGAGACCGGTCAGATCGGTTTCATCGCATCCAAGCGCCTGGACGGCAAGCTCATTCTGCCCGAAGCTATCAAGGTGCTGCAGCAGAAGGGCACTGCCTCTTCCGGCACCTAATGAAAGGAGGCGGCGGTGATGGACGAGCTTCTTTCCAAAGTAAAAGCCAACCTTATCCTGGAACATACGGCGGATGATACCTTGCTGAAAAGCTACATCACCGCCGCTGTTTCTTACGCCGAAAGCTACCAGCACATCCCGGAGGGGTTCTATAAGGAGAACCCCATGCCGCCCACCACAGAGCAAGCCGTCATCATGCTGTCGTCCCACTTCTACGAAAGCCGGGACGGCAGCACGGGCGGCTTCTTTGCGGATAACACCGGTGCGGCACAGCAGGTGTGGAACACGGTCAATCTGCTGCTCCGCTTGGATAGGCGGTGGCAGGTATGAGTTTTGGAAAAATGAACGGCTTCGCCGACATCGTGGAAACCCGCCAAGTCAAAGACAGCGAGGGCTTCAACCATTCCGAGGATGAAGTCCTCGCTTCCGTCCGTGTGTACCGGGAAGGTCGGCATGGCTCTCAGCGCTGGGCGAACCTCGCTGCATTCAGCGAAGCGACCGACCTCTTCCGCTTTCGGTGTATTCCTGGGCTGACGGTCACTACCGACCATTTTCTCATCTGTGACGACTGTCGCTACGACATTGTGTCCGTAGAGAATGTCAAAGGCCGTGGGATGTACATCGAGGTTTTAGCGAAAAGGAGTGAACCTACCATTGGCAAAAGCTGAAATGAAAATGCCGGAGGATTTCCTTCTGAAGATATCCAAACTCGGCAGCAACTTTGACAGTGTGGCAGATACCGTCCTGCAGGCCGGTGGCGAGGTCGTGCTGAAAAAGGTCAAGAGCAATCTTTCCTCCGTTATCGGCAGAGGGACAAAGTTCAAATCCCGCACCACAGGCGAACTGGAAGGTGCGCTCGGCCTTTCGCCCTCCAAGCTGAACCGGGACGGTAACCACGACATCAAGGTCGGTTTCGCAGAGCCTCGCTCGGACGGCGGCAGCAACGCAAAACTTGCCAACATTCTCGAATACGGCAAGCACGGGCAGCCCGCAAAGCCGTTTCTGAAGCCTGCGAAAACAGCGTCCCGGCAGGAATGTATCGATGCCATGACCAAGGCGCTGGATGAGGAGGTGGAAAAGCTGTGAGCCTGCTATCCGATTTGCAAACCATCGCAAAAAGTTGTGGGGTTCCCGTTGAAACGGGTGTGTTCTCCGGCAAAGCACCGGACACCTATCTGGTCATCACTCCGCTGTCGGACAGCTTTGAGCTCCACGCCGACAACACCCCCGGCTGCGAAACGCAGGAGGCACGGCTGTCCCTCTTCACAAAGGGCAGTTACACCAAACTGAAAAATGCACTCGTCCGTGCCTTGCTGGGTGCAGATTTTTATATTACCGACCGCCGGTACATCGGCTTTGAGACCGAGACCGGCTACCATCACTACGCCATTGACGTGGCGCAAATCTACGAACTGGAGGAATGAATCATGGCAACGATCGGTCTTGACAGACTGTATTACGCAAAAATCACCGAGAACGACGCCGGTGAGGAAACCTACGGTACGCCGTCCCAGCTTGCCAAAGCCATCTCCGCTGACCTTTCGGTGGAACTGGCAGAGGCAACTCTATACGCCGACGACGGTGCTTCGGAGATCGTAAAGGAATTCAAATCCGGCACGCTCTCCCTCGGCATTGACGATATCGGCTCTACGGCGGCATCCGACCTCACGGGTGCAACCATCGACAAAAACAAGGTGCTGATTTCCGCATCCGAGGACGGCGGCAACCCTGTGGCGGTGGGATTCCGTGCCAAGAAGTCCAACGGCAAGTACAAGTATTACTGGCTGTACCGCGTGAAATTCGGTATTCCGGCGACGAACCTTGCCACCAAGGGCGACAGCATTACCTTCTCCACGCCGACTATTGAAGGCACCATTCTGCGCCGCAACAAGGCAGACGCAGGCGGCAAGCACCCGTGGAAAGCGGAGGCACTGGAGGGCGATGTGACCGCTGCGACTATCACGAACTGGTATAAGGAAGTCTATGAGCCGACCTATACCACGACACCCGAAAAACAAGCTTAACGGAGGTAACGCACAATGGATAACGAAAGAACCGCAGTTATCAACATCGGTGACGAGGAGTACACGCTGCTCCTCACAACCAAGGCTACCAAGGAGATCGCCGGTCGATACGGCGGGCTGGAAAACCTCGGTGAGAAGCTGATGAAGTCCGAGAACTTTGAAATGGCAATCGGAGAGATCGTGTGGCTCATCACGCTTCTGGCAAATCAGAGCATCCTCATTCACAACCTCAAGGATAAAGAGCATCCCAAGGAGCTGCTCACGGAGGATGTGGTGGAGCTTCTGACTACGCCCCTCGACCTTGCGGGATACAAAACCGCCATCACGGAGGCACTGTACAAGGGCACCAAACGGAATGTGGAAAGCGAGAAAGACTCAAAAAACGCGCAAGTCGGGTAACGGTCTCCGATTCGGAGCTGTTTACCCGGCTTCTCTATTACGGCCTTGCCCACCTTCATCTCAGCCAGGATGAGGTGTGGCTGATGCCGTTTGGTCTGCTGCTCGACCTGTGGGAGTGCCACAAGCAGTATAACGGACAGGCTGTTCCTGCTCACGAACACTACATTGACGATATTATCCCGGACGGCATTTAAGGAGGTGACGGCGAATGGCAGATAGTTTCGGACTGAAGATCGGTCTTGAGGGCGAAAAGGAGTTCAAAAAAGCGCTGGCGGACATCAACCAGTCCTTCAAGGTGCTCGGCTCCGAAATGAAGCTCGCCACCTCTCAGTTCGATAAAAACGATAAATCCGTGGAAGCACTCGCCACACGGAACAAGGTGCTGCGAAAAGAGATCGACGAGCAGACCACAAAAATCGATACTCTTCGCAAGGCTCTGCAGAATGCCGCCACCTCCTTTGGAGAGAACGACCGCCGCACCCAGAACTGGCAGATCCAACTCAACAATGCCGAAGCCGCCCTCAACGACATGAACCGGGAGCTGGACGAAAACGAAAAAGCTATCAAAGAGGGCGGCAAGGCTGCGGAGGAATCCGGCAGTAAGTTTGAAGGCTTCGGCAAGGTTCTTAAAACCGTAGGTGTGGCACTCGGTGCCGTGGCTGTTGCCGCAGGTGCCGCCGCCGTGAAGCTCGGCAAAGAGGTCATTGCCGCCTATGCGGACTATGAACAGCTGGTCGGCGGTGTTGACACTCTGTTCAAGGACTCCTCGCAGGAGATTCAGCGGTATGCCGCCAACGCATACAAAACGGCCGGTCTTTCCGCCAACGAGTACATGGAGACGGTCACGGGCTTTTCCGCAAGCCTGATCCAGTCTCTCGGCGGTGATACCGAGAAAGCCGCCAAATATGCGGATATGGCAATCACGGATATGTCCGATAACGCCAATAAAATGGGCACAGATATGTCCTCCATTCAGAATGCCTACCAGGGTTTTGCCAAGCAGAACTACACGATGCTCGACAACCTCAAGCTGGGCTACGGCGGCACGAAGCAGGAAATGGAGCGACTGCTCGCCGATGCGGAGAAGATATCCGGTGTCAAGTACGACATCTCCTCCTATGCGGATGTGGTGGAAGCCATCCATGTCATGCAGGAGAGCATGGACATTGCCGATACGACCGCAAAAGAAGCGGAAGCCACCATTTCCGGCTCTGTCAATGCGCTGAAATCTGCCGTGTCGAACCTCATCGTGGGCTTCGGCGATGCGGACGCTGATATGGAGCTGCTTTGCAACAACATGGTGGATGCCTTCAAGACTGTGGTGGCAAACATCACGCCGGTTATTGAGAACATCGTGGCGGCTCTGCCCACGGCGCTGGATGCCCTGCTGACGGCTGTGGGTGAACTGCTGCCCACACTGCTGGAAGCAGTCACCGAACTGTTCTCGCAGGTGCTGGAAACGCTTCTGTCCCTGCTTCCGCAGCTTATCCCGGCGGCGGTGTCTGCGCTCATGACCGTCGTGAACACGCTGATTGAGAATCTGCCCCTGCTTATTGAGGCTGCGGTTCAGCTGGTGTCTACACTTGTGACAGGCATTGCGGATGCACTGCCCACGCTCATCCCGGCAGCGGTGCAGGCAATCGTCACCATCGTGCAAGGACTGGTGAACAGCCTGCCGATGCTCCTGGATGCGGCGCTGCAGCTTATCACGGGACTGGCGCAAGGACTTCTGGACGCACTGCCCGTGCTGATCGCAGCTCTGCCGGAGATCATCAACGGCATCATTACCTTCCTGCTGGACTCCATCCCACAGATCATCGAAACGGGCATTCAGCTTCTGACCTCGCTGGTGACTGCATTGCCGGAAATCATTATGGCGATCGTGGAAGCTATCCCGAAAATCATTGACGGCATTATTACCGCCGTGCTTAACGCCATTCCACAAATCATCCAAGCGGGCATCGACCTGCTGATTTCTCTCATTCAAGCCCTGCCGCAGATCATCACGACCATCGTGCAGGCGATTCCGCAAATCATCTCCGGCATCGTCAATGCACTGGTCGGGAACATCGACAAAATCATCATGGCAGGCGTTCAGTTGTTCGTTGCGCTGATTGAAAACCTGCCCACCATCATCGTGGAGATTGTCAAGGCTGTGCCGCAGATCATTGCAGGCATCGTGAAAGCCTTCGGCTCTCTGATGTATAAAATTGTGGAGATCGGCGGCAACATCGTCAAGGGACTGTGGAGCGGTATTACCCAGCTTGCCTCGTGGCTGTGGGATAAGGTGTCCGGGTGGATCTCTTCCATCTGGGACGGCATCTGCGATTTCTTCGGTATCCATTCGCCCTCGAAGGAGATGGCATGGGTCGGTGAAATGCTGGTCAAGGGTCTTGCAGGCTCCATTGACGACAACGGCGATGAAGCGGTCAAAGCCGCAGAAGGTATGGCCGAGGACATCAACGGCGTCATGGGTGACCTTGCCCACGATATGCAGACGGCTCTGCCCACCGACTTTGACGTGAACGGTTCGATCCGTTCTGCGGTGGACGGCGTGGTCGGTAAGGCGGCATCCGCTTTCACCATTGCCCTGAATATCACGAATTTCAACAATTACAGCAGTGAGGATATCCGTCAGCTCACCAATGAAGTCATGGAAACGGCGAACCAGTTCGCCCAGCGGAAAGGAGTGGTATTCGCATGACCTATTTTACCTACAACGGCCGCAGTTCCGCTGATTTCGGCCTGCATATCGAGAAGAAGGACGTGTTCTCCGCACCGGAGTACGATGCGGAGTTCATCTCCATTCCCGGTCGGAGCGGCGATATCATCAATCCGAACCGCCGATTTTCCAACATCAAGGTGACCTACACAGTGTTCCTCGCTCGGAAGAATATAGCCGCACTTGCCGCTGCCCTGCGGGACATTAAGGGCTGGCTTTATTCCGAGCCGGACAGATACCACGAAATCACCGACTCCTACGATGCGGAGTATTTCCGCTACGGCGTCATCTCCGGCAATCTGGATATTGAGGAGCAGCTGAACAAGGTCGGAAGTTTTACGGTTACCTTCAACTGCAAGCCCTACAAATACAGTTTTGCGGGACAGCAGACGGTGTCGGCTGACGCTTCTGTACTGACGATTACAAATCCCACTGCTTTTGAGAGTCGACCGTATATTAAGCTCTATGGCAGCGGTACGGTGGTAATAATGATACAGCCACAAGGCCGAGGTATGATGATTTCCAATCTGGATGAGTACATCGAGATCGACAGTGATCTGATGAACTGCTTCAAAGGCACCGTCCTCAAAAATGACACCGTCAAAGGTGCGGAATATCCGGTTTTCAAGTCGGGTGTTTGCACCATCAACTGTACCGGCGATGTAACGAGGATTGAAGTCATTCCGAGGTGGTGCTGTCTATGATCCCTGTACTCTACGCCGCAAATACTGCGGATTTTTCCTCATTTGGTCTCGGTGTGCTGACGGACACCATTTCCTGCGAAGTCACCGAGGAAAGAAACGGCATATTCGAGTGCTTACTCAAATACCCGGTGAGCGGTCAGCACTATGGGCTTATCACCAAGGAGTGCATTATCAAGGCAAAGCCCAACGATACCGCCGCCGACCAGGCGTTCCGCATTTATCGCATCACGAAACCCTTAAACGGCATCGTCACCATCTACGGTCAGCACATCTCCTATGACCTTGCCAATGTGCCGGTGTTGCCTTTTTCGACCGAGAGTCGCTCTCCTCAGCTCATTTTCTCGCAGCTCCTTGCCGGAGATACACGCTTTACCGGCTGGACGGACTACTCGGATGCAAAGGCATTTTCCGTCGCCCAACCGAAAAGTGTCCGCGCCTGCCTCGGCGGTGCGGAAGGCTCCATGCTCTCCAAATGGCACGGTGAATTTGAGTGGGACAACTACACAGTGAAGTTCCATTCGCACCGCGGGCAAAAGACCGGCGTGGTCATTGAATACGGCAAGAACCTCACCGCATTGGAGCAGGACGAGGACAACAGCGGTGTGTATACCGCACTGCTCCCATATGCCGTGTACACCCCGGAAGGTGCGGACACCGAAACGGTAGTCACGCTGCCGGAGGTGACGCTTCCTATTGTGACCTCAGAGATCATCCGGGCGAAAACGCTCATCATGGATTTCTCCGACCAATTTGGAGATGCGGCTATCACGGAGGAAGCGCTCCGGGCAAAGGCCAACAGCTACATCAAGGCCAATCCGCTCGGCACAACTATTCCGACAGTAACGGTCTCTTTCGAGCCGCTTTGGAAACAGCCGGAGTATTCGGCACTCCTGGAGCGGGTCAACCTCTGCGATACCGTCACCATCCGGCACTCGGCTCTCGGTGTCAGCGCGTCAGCTATGGTCATTGAGACCGTGTACGACACCCTCGCTGAGCGGTATAAGAGCATTTCCCTCGGTCAGAGCAAGTCCAGTATGATTACCACCATCTCCGAGGTGCAGTCCACGGTCGACAAGGTGGAGTCCACGGTGGGACGCTTTCCGAAGCTGCTCCAAACCGCCATCGGAAAAGCCACCGGACTTATCACCGGCCAGAGCGGCGGCTATGTGGTCATCCATACCACCGAGGAAAACGGACAGCCCTATGAGCTGCTCATTCTGGACGCACCATCCATTGACGATGCTGTGAATGTCTGGCGGTGGAATGTGGGCGGCTTGGGATTTTCCCATAACGGCTACACCGGCCCCTACGAAACTGCCATTACGGCAGACGGGCAGATCGTTGCAGACTTCATCACCTCCGGCTCACTGGTGGCCAACATCATCAAGGCGGGTGTTATCCAGTCGCAGGACGGCTCATCTTATTGGGATTTGGAGAGTGGTGAAGTCGTGCTTCGTGCCTACGCCACCAGCAAGGAGGTCACCGAGGTCAGCGACCGCATTACCACCATTGAGGAGCAGAAAATGCTCCGGCTCGTCATCATCTCGTCCAACGGGAACATCTTCAAGAACGGCAATGTAAAAACGCTGCTTTCCGCCAAGGTGTACTCCTGGGACGAGGACATCACCGACACGCTGGATGCCAACCAGTTTGTCTGGACAAGGGTGTCTGAGGATACGGAAGCGGACAAAGTCTGGAACGAGCAGCATTTCGGCGGCGCAAAGTCCGTGGTCATCACCGGTGTGGATGTCAAAATCCGCGCCACTTTTTATTGTGACCTCATCGACACCACGACCAGGCAGAGCCTGTTATAACGGAGGAATTTACTATGGCAACCGCAGAACCCACAACAGAAGCCGGCACAGTGTCCGGTTCAGATACAACAACTTCAAAGGAGGCTTCTCACATGAGCAAAGCACAAGGCCAGTTTACCATCATCGACTACAATGACGCACTGACGCTGACGGGGTACATCGGCTCGAACCTCGCCAAAACCCAGATGTATAACCCCGACAACGGCAGTTGCACCCCCGACTGGAAAACGAAGAACCTCGTTCTGACGCCCAGTCTGTATGTCATCGGCACCACCGCCGACCAGATCGCCACAGCCAATGTCACCTCGGTCAAGTGGTATGTGGGCGACAGCAACACCGCCATCACCGCAGGCGCGAACTACGCCCTCAGTGGTGCCAAGAGCCACATCCTCACGGTCAAGGCCAATGTCATGGCGGAACTGCCCGGCATCGACTATCGCTGTGTCATCACTTACAAGGACGAAAGCACCGGTCTGTCGCTGACTCATCCGCTGACCATTTCCTTCTCCCGTGTGGTCAACGGCTCCGGCATCGTTGACCTGCTGGTCACCACGCCCAACGGAAATGTGTTCAAGAACGAGGAGGTCGCCAGTCTGACCGCCAAGGCCGAGCTGTGGCGCGGCTCTACGGTAGACACCACCAAGGTCAGCTACAAGTGGGCGGTCATGGACGCTTCCGTCACCGCTACTTCTTCCACCGGCTATGATGCAGACTTCGGCATCGGCTGGCGCAAGCTCTCGGATACCGCCGACAAATACACCGGCACGGCCACCAATACCCTCACGGTCTACGCCGCAGCGGTGGACAGCTACGCCGTGTTCAAGTGCTGTGCCCAGGACACGGATTCCGCATCGGCTTCTTATAACACGAAGTTTTTCGACGTGGCGACCTTCATCGACAACTCTGACCCGCTGCAGATCATCGTCACCTCCACGGGCGGCGATGTGTTCAAGAACGGCCAGGGCACGACTGTGCTGACCGCCGTCTGCTATCAGGCAGGCTCCGAGGTGGACGCAGCCGGAAACGGCAGTTACACCTGGACGAAGTACAACAAGGATGGTGCAGTCGATACCTCTTGGGGAACCAACGGCAGCAAGACCGGCAAGACCCTGTCGGTGTCCAGCGCCGATGTGGATACCAAGGCAACCTTTATGGTCGTTGTGGCACTTTAAGGAGGTGGTGAGATGATCGCATCGGCACAGTTCACGATTATCAGTCTCTGCGATGTGGTCACCTCGGACACACCGCCGGAGAACCCCTATGAGGGGCAGCTCTGGGTGGATACTTCCGTGACCCCGCCGGAAACGAAGATATGGGACGGAAATGAATGGGTGGTGCAGAACGACATTGAAACGATCCGCACCACCATTTCCATTCTGACCGAGAAGGACGCACAGTTCCAGCAGACCATCGACGGGCTGAACAGCTATGTGGCGACCCTCACCGAAACCGTGGAAACGGTGTCCAACGACCAGGGCGTCCTGGAGGAACGGGTGCTGAACTCCGAAAGCCGTGTTTCGGAGCTGGAACACACCGTGGATGGACTGTCCGTCACCATGCAGGAGCAGTACATCGGCGGCATCAACTATGTGCAGAATTCCTCCGGGCTGAACGGCATCACGGACGATTGGAGCTACTCCGGTACGGTGAAAACGGATGCCTCCACAGATACGCAAAACAACACCATTTCCGACTCCTGCTTTGTGTTGGGGGCTTACTCCTCGTTGTCGCAGTACATTCGAGGGGTAGTTCCCGGCACTTATATGATCTCAGTTCGGGCAAAGAAAACCTCGACCATGTCCGGGTATTTCTATGTGACCTACAACGGGAACAAAACCAAGTACCTGTTCAATAAGTCCACGGCGTTTGACTGGACGGATTACTCCGTAACGCTCACGGATGTGACCGACCCCACGTTGCGTATTTACTGCTACTGTCGGGATGCGTCCATTTATCTCGCCGACATCATGATTTCTGAAGGAGCGATTCCCCGAAAGTGGACGCCTGCTCCCAACGAGATCTACACGCAGGAGGTCAAGATCGATAAGCGTGGCATTGAGGTATCCAACAGCGCATCGTCCCAGCGGACGGTCATCACAAACACGGAGTTCGCCGGTTACTACAACGACGAGGTGATTTTCACCCTGAACAAGGACGAAACGCAAACCAAGAAAACCACGGTGGACGGCGAGCTGACTGTGGGAAAAACGAAGTTTGTCCCGATGCTCACGGCGTCCGAGGGGTTGAATATCGTCATTCTGGATTAAGGAGGGAAAGCCATGGCAACTTGGAAAAGTGCAGCATACGATGGGCGCTATCTTCAACTGGACATTTCGGAAAGCGTAAATGTGGTCGGTAACAGCTCGACACTTTCCTGGACGCTGACCTCTACCGGTGGCGCGTCCACTTACTACACGATTGACACGACCACTGTAACGATCAATGGTACGACCGTATACTCAAAGGACCGTACCTATTGGGATGACCGTGTTTTCCCGGCAAAGAAAGGTTCTGTCAGTGGCACGATTACTGTAGCTCACAACAGCAACGGCAGCAAAACGATTGCGGTCGGATTCTCGACCCGTGTTTATATCTACGGTCCCCAGGAGTACGGCGGCAGTATGACGCTGACCACCATCGACCGTTCCGCACCTACCGTGACCTTCAGTACATCGAATGTCACGGCAAACGGGTTCAAAATCTCCGCTACATCCTCTGCCACGGCGGACATCTGGCAGTACAGCACAAACGGCGGTTCGAGCTGGACGCAGTTCTCAACGACGGCATCCACCAGTGCCAGTGTGACGATCACCTCGCTCTCACCGAATACAAGCTACACGGTGAGGGTCAGAGCAAGGCGGCAGTACAACCATGTCTACGGCACTTCCGGCAGTTCCACGGTCAAGACGCTGGGCGGTGCTGTGGTGAATAGTGTCAACACGGTGACGGCGGACAATGCAACGGTTTCCATTACCATCAATGTGACCGTGTACGAAGCCTCCTACACCAATACGCTGGTGCTCAAAAACGGCAGCACGACCATCCTGACTATTTCCGGGCTTTCCTGGTCGAAGGGCACGGCGAACCGCACGGTCACGCTGACATCGGCGCAGAGAACAACGCTGTTGAACGCTATGGCATCCATCAAGTCGTTCACAGGTACCTTTGCGGTTTCGTCTTACAGCGGGTCTACGCAGATCGGCAGCACCTCAAGCAAAACCGCCACTGTACTGACCACGGCGACCAATTCTGCTCCGACCATAAGCGGATTCACTTATGCCGACAGCTACACGACTACAAAGAACCTCACGGGCAACGATCAGCTGTTCGTACAGGACTACTCGACTCTCAAAGTTACACCGGGAACAGCGATTGCGAAGAACGGTGCCAGCATTTCCAACTACACCGCTTCCTGCAACGGTTTATCCGCATCCAATTCGACTGGCGCTGCAATTACGGTCGGAAAGATCGCCAAGTCCGGCAGTGTGACGGTCACGCTCTCGGTCACGGACTCCCGCGGCTACACCGCCGAAACTTCACGGACGGTGACAGTCATTCCGTACACCAAGCCGAAGATATCCTCGGTGACGCTCCGACGAACCAACGACATTGAAGCGGAAATGCAGCTCAAATTCAGCGGTTCTATTTCTGCTGTGAACGTAGACGGGACGCAGAAAAACAGCGTGGTTTATGTGCGGTATCGGTACAAGAAAACCAATGAGAGCAGCTACGGCAGCTACACCAGCATCTATTCCGGCACGACAAAAAGCGGAACCTCTTTCAGCTACTCCAATTTGGAACTGTGCAATCTGGATGCCAACAGTTCCTACGACTTCCATTTGCAGATCCAAGACAAGCTCTATTCTTTGAGCAGTCTGGATCTGTATTTTACTGTCCCGCAGGGCACGCCGCTCATCGCGCTTCGGAAAAAGAAGGTCGGCATCAACACGCCGGAGCCACAAGCCATGCTGGATGTTGCCGGGGATATGCGTGTTGATGGCTCACCCCTCGCAGATTTTGTCATTCAGCAAGGGACAAGCGGCATCTGGAATTACCGTAAATGGAAAAGCGGTACAGCGGAATGTTGGGGTCAGTATTCCTTTACGACCGCCATTTCGACGGCATGGGGTGTGCTCTATGAGAGCGGCGCAATTGCGCTCCCTAATTTTCCGTTTACCTTCGCGGAAATTCCTCATGTCCATATCTCCACGGAGAACAGCAATTACGCCATGTTTGTGGAGCGAGGCAGTTCGAGTAGCTGGTCTACAACGACCAACCCCGGAAAGATATTTGCCGTAAGACCAAATACGGTACCATCGGCAACCTACAAAGTATCAATCTATGCTATCGGAAAAGTGTGACGCTCCGGCGTCACTTTTTTCATACCCATTTTTAATTTCAAAGGAGGACAAACAACATGAAAGAATTCTGGACGACCATTCAGGTGGTGTTCGCCGGTATCGGCGGCTGGCTCGGATGGTTCTTGGGAGGATGTGACGGCTTGCTTTACGCGCTTCTGGCTTTCGTAGTCATCGACTACATCACCGGCATCATGTGCGCTGTGGTGGATAAGAAGCTGTCCAGCGAAGTCGGTTTCAAGGGCATTTTCAAAAAGGTGCTCATCTTCGCCCTGGTCGGCATCGGGCATATTCTCGACACCCGTGTCATCGGCAGCGGCTCGGTGATGCGTACCGCCGTCATTTTCTTCTATTTGTCGAATGAGGGCGTGTCCCTGTTGGAAAACGCCGCATACCTGGGACTGCCCATTCCGCAGAAGCTGAAATCCGTGCTGGAGCAGCTTCATGACCGCAGTGAAAAGGAGGATGAATAACATGGCTTACACGAACAGCCCCCTGGTGTCCTACACCAAACTCAGCCCGAACCACTCCGGGCAGCGCACCCACAGCATTGACCGCATCACGCCTCACTGCGTGGTGGGTCAGTGCTCAGTTGAAACGCTCGGCAACATCTTCTTGCCGACCTCACGGCAGGCAAGCAGCAACTACGGCATTGGCGTGGACGGCAGGGTCGGAATGTATGTGGAGGAGAAAAACCGCTCCTGGTGCTCCTCCTCCGCAGCCAACGACCAGAGAGCCGTCACCATTGAGTGCGCCAGCGACAACACCGAGCCTTACGCTTTTAAGGATGTGGTGTACCAGCGGCTCATTGAACTTTGCACCGACATCTGCAAGCGCAATGGCAAGACGAAGCTGCTCTGGCTGGGGGATAAGGCCAAGACGCTGAACTACACCCCGAAATCCGACGAGATGGTTCTGACCGTCCACAGATGGTTTGCGAACAAGAGCTGCCCCGGCAACTGGATGTATGCCCGCATGGGCGATTTGGCTTCCAAGGTCACGGCAGCTCTCGGCGGTGATGTAAAGCCTGCCGAACCCGCCAAGCCCACCGGTTCTATCAAGGTCGGTGACCTCGTGACCATCACGGGCAGCACCTACTATAACGGCAAAGCCATTCCCGGCTGGGTGAAGAAGCTCCGCTGGTATGTGGTAGAGGTCAGCGGCGACCGTGCCGTCATCAACAAGGACGAGTCCGGCAGGTACGCCATCATGTCGCCAGTCAAGACCTCTGCGCTCGCCGTGGCAGGCACGAAACCCTCCGAGGATTACCGCATCCACACCGTGGTGCATGGTGACACCCTCTGGGCAATCGCAAAGAAGTATCTCGGCAACGGCAGCCGCTACAAGGAAATCGTCAGCCTGAATGGGCTGAAAAGCAATATCATCTACAGCGGCATGAAGCTGAAGATTCCGAACAAGTAAACCGAACCTATCACACGCCCTCTGCGGATTCTTCCGTGGAGGGCGTTATTTTTTTGCCCATTTTACCCTGACAAAAGTGCCTTTTCTCTGGGTATAGCGAGAAACGCTATTTCTCAGAAACGAGGTATCACTATGACAGACATGGAACGCTCACGAATTGTGGAACTCCAACACCAGGGCTACGGGTATAAGAAAATATCCGCTATAACAGGGCTACCGCTAAACACTGTAAAGTCCTTTTGCGCCAGACATCCTGTGCAGATCAAAGAGATGCCGGACTCAAATGCCCTGTGCCGAAACTGCCTGACTCCGCTTGAGCAGACACCGCATAAACGGAAAAGGATGTTCTGCTCTGATGCTTGCCGAATGGCGTGGTGGAACGCGCATCCCGAAAGAGTGCAGCGAAAAGCGTACTACACACTCACTTGCCGACATTGCGGGAAGCAGTTTGAAAGCTATGGCAACAGCCATCGGGTGTTCTGCTCCCGTGACTGCTATTTGAAATTCCGCAGGAAGGAGGCCGACCATGAGTGATTACGATAAGCGTCTGTTTGCCTACCAGATGGCGATGGCACTCGCCCGGAGTATGCGTTCCAAGGGGCTGATATCAGCCAAAGAGTACGCTAAGATCGATACAATTATAGCCAATAAATACGGCATATCTTCGTGTAGTATATTCCGCTGAAATCGCTGGATATATCGTGTTTTTAGAGGTAATATGTCACACACCAAGGGAGGTGAATCAAATGGAGAGAGTTGTAGAAAGGGTCGATGCCCTAATACCCGCACAGCCGAAAGCTTTGCGTGTTTGCGCTTATGCCCGTGTTTCCACAGGAAAGGATGCCATGCTGCATTCACTGTCCGCACAAGTCAGTTATTACAGTAAAATGATTCAGAGCCACAACGGGTGGATGTACTGCGGCGTTTACAGCGATGAGGCTGTGACCGGCACAAAAAGAGAACGAGCCGGGTTTCAGCACATGATTGAGGAGTGCCGCCAAGGGAACATCGATCTTGTTATTACGAAGAGCATATCCCGTTTCGCCAGAAATACAGTGACGCTTCTTCAGACTGTCCGAGAGCTGAAAAGCCTGGGCGTAGATGTGTTCTTTGAAGAGCAGCACATCCACACCATGAGTGCGGACGGTGAGCTGATGATGACCATCCTGGCGTCCTACGCACAGGAAGAGAGTTTGTCAGCCAGTGAAAATCAGAAATGGCGTGTCCGAAAAGCCTTTGAAAACGGAGAAATCATCAACCTCCGCTTTTTGTTCGGCTATGACATCACACCGGACGGCATTCAGGTGAATGAGAAGGACGCTACCTTCGTCCGAGAAATATTTGCACGGTTCAACGGTGGCGAGAGCATGAGTTCCATCTGCCGTGACCTTGATGCCAGAGGACATAAAGGCGTTCTCGGCGGCACATGGTGTGCGGAGCGGATGCGGAATACCTTATCCAATGAAAAAAAGTACCTCGGCAATGCACTCCTGCAAAAGCAATACCGCAACAACCACATTGAAAAGAAAGTGTTACCCAATCGAGGAAAGCTTCCGATGTACTATGCCGAGGGAACGCATGAGCCAATCATAGACCAGGCAACATTTGATAAGGCACAGGAGCGGCTCAGAATGCTGGCGCAGCAGGCTGCCAACCGCAAGAAACCGACTCGTTCAGTTTTTTCGGGGCTGATTCACTGCGGACTGTGCGGCAACACATATAAGCGCGTAACTTACCGCAAAAAGCACTACTGGAATTGCACTACATTCCAAACCAAAGGTAAATCTGAATGTGCCGCTAAGCGGATTCCAGAAGAAACGCTCGAAGTCCTCACCTGCGAGGTGCTAGGAGAGGGCAGCATCGACAGCGATATGGTCAGAAGCAAAATAACGGCAATCAGAGCAGAGAAAAACAATGTGGTCTTGTACTGCATGGACGACGGTTCTGAAATCGTTAAACGATGGAAAGACCGCTCCAGAGCAGAAAGCTGGACGCCTGAAATGAAAGAACAGGCTCGGCAACGGGCACTGCAGGCAAGGAGGCATAAGGTATGAGCAGAACAGCAGCACGGTCGGTCACAGTCATTCCGCCGACCATCAATCCGCTGTCGCACCTTTCCGGGGTGGCTGTACAAAAACGGCGGGTCGCAGGATACGCAAAAGTGTCCACAGACAGCGATGAGCAGTTCACCAGCTACGAGGCGCAGGTGGATTACTACACGCAATACATCAAACGCAATCCCGAATGGGAGTTCGTAAAAGTTTACACAGACGAGGGCATTTCCGGCACGAACACCAAGCATCGCATCGGCTTTAATGAAATGATCGCCGATGCCATGTCCGGTAAAATCGACCTCATCGTCACAAAGTCGGTCAGTTGCTTCGCCCGAAACACGGTTGACAGCCTGGTTACCATCCGCAAGCTGAAAGAAAAAGGCGTAGAAGTCTACTTCGAAAAAGAGAACATCTACACCTTTGACGGCAAGGGCGAACTGCTGCTCACCATCATGTCGAGCTTGGCACAGGAAGAAAGCCGCTCCATTTCGGAGAACGTGACCTGGGGACAACGGAAGCGGTTTGCGGATGGAAAGGTCAACCTCCCATACAAGCAGTTCCTCGGCTATCGCAAAAGAGTGGACGGTTTTCCCGAAGTCGTTCCGGAGGAGGCAATCGTTGTCCGCCGGATTTATACTCGATTCATGTGTGCTTTCTCCGATCTTTTCCTGTCACGATGTAGTATTGCTTCTTGGCTTCATACATTTCCGTATCTGCGGCTTTCAGAAGCGACTCAAAATCCGTGTCCTTTGTGCCGCTTATCGCCGTACCGAGGGACACGGTAGCACCCAGTTGGCGTTTTGCCGTTTCCAGTAGTTTCTGAAACGCCGGATGTGTGATGTTTGGCAGAACCGCAATGAACTCATCTCCGCCAAGCCGATACACATGACGCTTTCCGAACACAGATTTCAGCGTCTGTGCGGTCTGCACAATGAATTTATCACCGGCGTCATGTCCCTTTTGGTCATTTATTTCCTTTAGGCCATTTAGGTCGCACATGACAACCGCCAGGGGAAAGTACTTCTCCAGCTTTTCTGTGTACGCCCAATCCAGTGCTTTTCTGTTTTTACAATCTGTGAGCTGGTCATATAATGCACTGTGCTCCAGTGCATCTGCATTATTGCGCAGTCTTATCATAAACTCGATCATAAACTCGATCATATCTATCTCATTCGAGATCTCATGCAGTTTCTCTTCGGGAGGATTGTCCACACCGTAGAATCCGACCATCTTGCCGTTGATTTTGATTGGCCCTGTCACAAGGGTATTGACACCGTGAGGTTTCAGCCGTTCATAGATGGCTTCGCTTGTTTTTTTGCATTCTTCAATGTCATGGATGATGACATTGTTGGATTCTTGATATTGTGCAAACCATGTTTCAATGATGCCTTCATACGGCACATCCTGCAAGTTATCTTTTTCTTTGGGTACGCCCGCTTTGCACCACTCGTAGGTGTTGTCAAACGTTCCGCGGTCATTCTGTTCAAAGATGTACGCTCGATCGGCGGCCACACGCTGTCCGATATACTCCACCAGTTGATTCAGTACTTTGTCTGGGTTTTCTTCTGAAGCGGCATACCGAACCATGTCCGTGAGGAATCTCTCGTAATTCAGGATCCGTTCCTGCGATTCGCGCTTGCTGACTTCCAACGTTTCCATTTCCTTATGGTACAGGATCCTCTGGAACTTGCTTCGCATCATCGCAGCAGTCAGAAACATACTCAGCACCCCGTACAGAATAACATCCACTATGTTTTTGGATAGAATGGGGTTGTGCTGCGCAAAGAAAGCAAGTCCGATATAGAGCAGCATACTGCTCAGGATCAGCCCGTTCATGACCGCCGTTCTGGCGGTAAACAGCAGCGGCGCTGCCATCATGAACACAATGTAGTTGACAGTGAGTTCCTCCGGTGTAATCAGCGTTCCCGTAATAATGCCGAACAGCAGCAGCGCAGCAAAAAAGCTGTATACAACCAGTTCTTTCCCCAAGAAGCGTTGACGAGAAATGCAAAAATAGGCCAAAGAAAGGAACGTATAGACCAGATACACCCATTTAAATTTTCCGATACTCAGAGAAAACACACTCACCAGCGTTATGACTCCAAAGGCAACAAGCGCCACAACAGAATACAGCCGCATGGCTTTCCAGTTTTCTTCCCATACATCCTGTTTTACTTTCTCATAATCACCACAACGAAACATAAACAACGAAACAATGTGATTCATATGTTTTTTCTCTCCAAACTCTGTTCAATTACCGCTTTGCCCGTCTCATAAGGAGCACAGATCCAACGGTACTTTCATTGTCCCAATCAAGTTCATATACGTGTCCACTTTTATTAGAGCATCACTTATTATAGCATCACTTATTTCTTTTTCAACTGATAAAAATCTTCAAGTCTCATTTGAGTCTGGCGGCCTTTAGCTTTTTAGAATTTAGTTATTTTTTTCTTCAGGGCTGTATTCCAAGATGTCTCCCGGCTGGCATTTTAGGACATCACAGATAGCCGCCAGTGTGGAAAAGCGGATGGCGCTGATATGGCCGTTCTTCATCTTGGATAAATTCACATTGGCAACGCCAACTCTTGCCGATAATTCATTCAGGCTCATTTTCCTGTCAGCCATGACACGGTCTAACCGCAAAATGATGTGTCCCATTTCTCCGCCTCCTTACAGGGTCTCATCCGATTCTTTCTGCAGCTGAACACCATACTTGAAAACAGCCACCAAGGCCATAGTTACAACAAAAGCAATCAAAACGCCCCATTGAATACTGACATTGGTGCTTTTTCCGGCGGTCAAGAAACTTCCCAGCATCGTTACACCGATGGAAGCGAACACTGCAACAGGAAGAAGAGAAAAGCCAAAGCCTCTCATCCTGTTTACAACTTCACAGCAAAAGGGCGATTCACACCTCGTCAGCACCGCAAACAGCCTTCTCAGCATCCAGAGCGCCGCAGTTGCAGATGCCGAAAACAGCGTCAGAAAAATAAATACCGTTACCAAATCTTTTACATTATATTCCTCAGGAGACGTATCCGCCTCCATGACTTTGGTGCTTTCGTCAGAGTGTATTTCCGCCGATGCGTATGACTGTTTGAAAATCTTCAGTTCGGCTTGGAACTCCTGATTTTCGGGTGGGTTGGCTTTCTTTTCGCTATCCTCAAGCATATACTCCGGGAACTCTTTTCCCGAATAGGTAAAGCTTCCGCCGAGGATACTCCACAGCGTATCAAAGCTTGCTTTGTTAAAGCGGAATTCAGCGTGTTCGACCACACGAACCGTCAGAGCATCCTCCGGGAGAGTTGCTGTAAAAGCAGTCGCAATGCAGCAGCTAACTGTTATAAGCGCTGCGATTACGGATAAAACCGTCATGACGATTTTTCCCACCTTACCAAACAGGTGGAATTTTGCAATCGTGTTGGAATTCATATTACTCCTCCTAATTTTTAGATTTCGATCGTTAGATCACTCGTTCATTGAGCACAGCCCAAATAATAACACCTGCTGTCAGCAGTACAGTCGTTGCCGCCGACAGAATTCTTGTTTTCCACCTCTTCTGCATTCCCAAAATAAGAACGACAATGATCGACGCACACGAAATGACCGTCAGCAAGTGCCGAGGGAACGCACTGCACAATTTCAGAAAATAGCTTACTCCCATCAGGGCAACAATGGTATTGCCGATACCGAGAATTATCGCACCCAACACATTCTGCTTTTTGGCAAAGAAAGCGACTGCTCCGCCCGGGAGTGTGAGCAAAGAAATTGGCAGCCAAATGCGCGAGTAATAGTACAGCGCCTTGTCCCATCCGAGCATGGGCAGCTCCACGAGGTAAATGATCGGTTGACTGATGAGAAAAAACACAAGGCATTTCATGCCTGCCTCCCGGGCGCTCTTGCAGTTTGACACGATCAAAAGCGCAAACAGCACCCACCACTCATATGTAACGGCAATATCCCGAAAAGAAGTATCATAAAGTATCGGAACTTGATTGATGATACCCACATAAATCCCGATGATTGCCGCAAAAGCGCAAACGACAGGCCATGTCATGGGGAGGGTTCCGAACGCAGCGGATAATTTCTTCATAGCTTACCCTCCGACGGCAGAAATCCCGCCATTGTCCTTAAAACTGACCGTTATCCGATAATCTTTGATTGAAATAGCCGAATCGCCGAGCGCCAGCGAGAAGGTGAGCTTAATTTTCTCCGTGCTGGTGCCTTCGTGGGAAAACACAAATAGATAGGTGTCTCCGTTTTCCCGGCTCTCTTTCAAAACAAATGATTCCGGATCGGAGTTTTCCAAGTCGTATTTTCCGCCGAATTCATAAGGAAGCGAAATGGTGAGTTCTCTTCCGTCTCCGCCAATCTGATACTGCACATCTTTATCGAGTGCATTTTCAGATGCGGGGAAAAACGGAATCTCATATCCCATTTTTGCCTGATAGATTGTAACACCGAGGGATGCGGCAAAAGTAACAACCAGAACAGCGGTCAGAATTGCAGCCACCTTTGCACCAATGCGCTTTTTTCCGTCTTCATCCCCAAAGGACCAGCCCTCCGCCCACAGTTCGTCGATCTCCGCCCGTTTTGCAGGCCGAATCAAATAAAAGGCAAGGGCAATAAACAGCAGCGAGCCGAAGACACAGAATATAATATCCATGCCGGTGGCATTGCTTTCAAATACAGCGAGGAAAGCGGAAACATCAGTCAGGGTGTGCATGAGGATCACGCCCCACAGGTTTCGTGAGCGAAGGTAGATAGCACCGTCCAACATGCCAATAGAGGCGGTATAGATAACTTGGATCAGCGCCGCAAAAACATCGCCTGTGGCGATTGCATTGAGTGCATGTAGAAGACCGAAAGAAACCCCGGAAACCAGCATACAGCGAAAGATCCTGTTCGGCTTATCCTTCCAAATACGCATTAGATTGGATACGGCGAAACCCCGGCAAAAGACCTCCTCAGACACGCCCGGCCCGATTCCGTGCATGATCGCGGCAGCCACGGCAGCGACTCCGGTAACAAGAGGAGCCTCATAAACCTTGATCTGCAACAGGTTCCATACAGGAACAATAAGTTCCGGCAGGGCAAGACAAATACCCAGCGCCAGCTTCCCGCCCTTGAATCCAAAATTGCATTTTCCCCTGAAAAAGAGCGGCATGATAAGTATTAACAGGCCGGCGATGATCAGCCTTGCAATGTCTTCGTTAATCTGATACAGAAACGACTCTTTTCCGCCAATGGACTCAAACATGATTCCAGTTATTGCTATAATGGTATCACGCAGAAGAAAAAGCCCAGCGGAACAAACAGCGCAGTAAACAACACGCTGTTTAGAAATCTGTGCCTTACGGACTTTTCCATACAAACTACCTCCAAGTGCTGTTAGCGTTAATTATTTAATGAAAATCGTTAAACACAGTATATCGCCGTAGCTAAGACATGTCAAGAATAATTTTACGATATTCGTAAATTTTTTGATTTTTAATGTCATCTGTTGGTGTGACTTTTGCAAACCGCGTTTTGGGGTTACGACTGGCTCCGGCGTTGCAGATAGATAAGGCAAAAGTCGTACCCGTTTTTTACTCCCATTCTTGTCAAAATGCATACTCACGGCAACATCCATTTGCTGAACTGTGTGCCAATAGCGAGCATGGAGACGGTAAGGATGCTATTCTTCATGACAAGAAGGTTGAAAGTTGGAGGCAAGACCCTGAGAGGAAAAATCAGTATAATAATGTCCAACGTCCCAACCATTGGAAGGCACGAGAAAAGGAGGTATAAGCTATTCAGTGCACATTATTGTACCTTATCCGGAGCTGTTCGAGGGTTTTAGGTTTTGTCATTGTGATTGACCTCCTTTTTTGATTTTGGGAATAAAAAAAGGCCGTCAACTTTTCGCACATTGCGACCAGTCAACGGTCAGTTTTTCGGTATTCGGTTTTTGTGTTCAGGTCGACAGACTGGATTTAATCAGCTTTTTATAACCTTTTGAACAGTTGGTTATCAATTTCATAAATTCCCTGATAAGGCTGTTCAATATAGTATTTACCACTATCCTCATACGCAAAGATAGTGCTTGTCCCTGTCTCAAACTGGAAGTCGATTTTGATATAATTTTCCACTTGTGGGACATCTTGAACACTTTCCTTCTTAGTCGGTTCAGAACTGGAAATGTCGGCAATTATTTCACTTATCCAAGTTTTGTCTGAATGGCTTACTGTGCTTTCTCCAACAGTTATATCAATAGATGTAATCTCATCAGTTTGAGGTAGCATAATAGGAGATGCTTTTTTTCCACACGCAACTAAAGTCATTACACAAATAAGACACAAAAATAAAGAAAGGAATTTTTTCATAAGCATATTGCCTCCGCAACTTTCAATTTGTTTGCTCCATAGCTGTCAAAGACCTTGCAGCAAAGTTGAAATCCAATATTTCTCCTGTCTTATCAATGCCTAAATCAGAAAGCATATCTTCATGATAGGTGTTCGTGATTAGCTCTTCTGAAGAATATTCTTCAGGGATTGCTTCTGCAATGCACAATGCGGTACCTTTAGGAAGTTCCCCCGTTTCAGCATCTCCTGCTGCGTGCAGCAAGGAGAAGCCGCCCATAGAAACTGCATTTACAACCGTGCCCAGCAGAGGTATCATACCTATGACAATACAAATCATCTTGATTCTTGTATGCTTCACCGCGAACCCTCCTCGCTGTGTCAGCACATAATATACGATTGTGCTCATCCATATCGTACCTCAAAAAACGTTGATTAGCATGATTATTTTACCATAACGCAAAAGCACTCGCAACCGAATTTTCAGGCAGAGATGTCTGCATATTAGCAGAAAAAGGCATTGCTCAAGGAACGTTGCTCACCTGACCTCAGGAAACAGCAAATGAGCCATTTTAACAAGCGGCCGTCCAGTGTTTCATCAACACGCAGAGCGTAGTTACAAGTCATGGAAACAAAACTGTGAATACAGCATAACACCAGCTGAGCCAGATGCCTGTGAAAGCGCTACAGGAGCGTACTATCAGCATACATTTCGGCACCATGCCGGACCGGGCACTTCGCTGTGGGAAGCCGCCCGCAGTAAACCTCACAGAAGTGTTCTGGATCAATTTCTGAGAGCCATCGTGTGGATGGAACCATATACTGCGCACCTTCCTGCCGGCTATGTATGTCCAGACAATCCGGGTAAAGGATCAGGTCCCCCTGCTCCACATAAAACCGGCACAGCTCTGGACACAGAATGCTCTCTGCCACCCGGCGGGCTGCTGGTTCCGGTACGGAGGTGCGGGCGCAGAAGTATGATGGCACCAGCACAGGCCCCTCCTGCGGGATCCGAAGAAAAGTCTCCCGCCCATCCGCCCGGAGGGCGTAGATAGATGGCACCAGCGCCGTCTGGCTCTGGCTCATACGAACCGCCTGAAACGCGCCAATCGGCATATCCGCAATATTACTTCTTTCCAGCAAGCCACAGGCAGCCTCCTCCCCCCATCGATTCCAGACTGCTTTAACCACCGTTTTGGCGGCGGAGTTGTTGATGCCGCCAAAGGCCAGGCCGTCCCAATCCTTGAGGGCGGTGCGCTCACATATGTCCGGCTGCCGGGTGTAGTAGACCAGCGGGATGGACACGAAGGGCAGGAGCCGATCGTCCCGCCTAACCGCATCCAGCGCACCGCCGTCCCGGAGCGGGATCCATTTGGTAACGGGATAGAGGTCCTTCTCCAGCTTCCGATAAATGCGGGAATCTTCAAAGACCTCCAGATCAGCGGAGACGATCAGATCCGGGAGAATGGCATCCGGTCTGGCCAGATATTCCGACATATGTTCCGGGTATCCAAGCCCGAAATAGCGGACTCGCAGGTCGATGTCCTCGTTTGACAGGCGCTCAGCCAGTCGATCGAGGAATTGCTTTTCTCCCTTATGCAGAACACAGATATGGTTCCAGTAGAGTAAAACAGTCGTCATAGTAGGTGTGCTCCTTTCCTGAGCAGGGATTGATAGGTTTGATGCTGCTGGTAGGCAAGGCTTAGTTCTCCATACAGTTCTGCTTCTTGGGGAGAACGCTCCACCACTGCGGTGACTGCGCCGCCGTGCAGCACGATTCGCTTATGGGCCATCAAGGCGGTATGGGGATCGTGTGTGACCACCAGCACCAGTTTATCTTGGTTTTTGAGGTGCAGGAACGCCTTCTCCTTATCCACACCGGCATTTTCAATCTCGTCGATTAGGACCACAGGACTGTCGCAGACCAGCGCGATATCCGCGATCATCAACGCCCTGGCCTGGCCGCCGCTGAGCTGATTGAGGTTATGCGAGGCAAACACCGGCTCCGGCGTGATGTCGTTTGCCAGTTCCAATACCGCAGCGGGAGAGATGGCCTTTTCCCGGCACTGGGCATGGAGCGTCAGGAAATCCTCCACCGTGGTATCCAGCACGAATCGCATATTCTGCCCCAAATGCGCCACCAGCCGTGTAGATTCTCGCTGGCGGCAGTCTATAGGGACGGCGGCACCGTCCAACAGCACATGGCGTCCGGTCACCGAATCCCCGTCCGATAGCTGTTCAATGTCTTTGATCAGACGGCTTTTCCCGGAACCGGTATTTCCTACAATTGTCCATAACTCTCCCCGCGAGAGCACAATAGATTGGAAGGGTTCTGGCACTCCGCCTTTTCCGTGACCTCGCAAAATGGTTAGATTCTTCATGGCACCGCCTCCTCAAAGTCGATTTTCCCGACAACCCCCTGCTGATAGGCGCTGCCAATTCGCTGTTCGCCCACGCAGTAGGAGCAGACACCGCTGGGCATACTGTGGCGTAGGATGTCTCCCTCATAGTCCTCTGTACCGGGACGGTCCATGATCCATTGTGCCAACAGCTCAGTCCCGTAGCCGGCCAGTCCGTCCACCGGGAAAAGGGCTGCGGATGGATTGAGCCGTTTCACCTGCCAGGACACGATTTCCAGTTCGGCCTGGGAGACCACATCAATTTTCGTTAGCACAACAAAGTCCGCCTGCGTCAACATGGGGCCCAGCTTTTCCGGAGCGCAGCAGCTGGAGGTGCAGTCCAGCACACAGCCGGCCACCGTCCGCCGGGTGGCGGGGGAGCACCGGTGGCACAGCCCTGCCGTCTCCAGAAACAGCAGATCGCACTTGACACGCTCTGTCCAGTTCCAAAGCTCCGGCAGGTTGGACACCAGAAAATGATCCGGGCAGATGTCCCCGCTCAGCCCCACCACACACGGCAAGCCTATAGCACGATAGGCCCTGTGGTCATCCGTCCCCAAGCAGTCGATCTTACATATAGCAGGTCGTCCGCCTCGCTGTCGGATCATCGGCAGGAGCGATTTCAAAACCGTTGTCTTCCCCACGGCGGAAGAGCCGGAAAACAGGATCATGTTCCGCATATTGCTTTACCCACTTTCTACACACAGGTTAGTCACATCTTACCACAAGGTGCCGTTTACTGTCAGTCTCATTTGAGACTTTCGCATAACTCAGCCTGTATTGACTTCCCTTTGCGGAAAAGATATAATAGACGAGTGGTTAGCTTGGGCTAACCAAAGTAAATGCCCATGAGTTAGACTTGGCTAACTCACACATGGAGGTGATTTGTTGGCTGACTGTATCGTGGCCGAAATGCTGGCGGCATCGCCGCTTTTTCAGGGCTGCTCGGTTCCGGAGGGAGCGTTTACCGTCTCGCGGTATCGGGCGGGGCAGGTCGTCCATGACACGCCCAAGGGGGTTCCGTCCGTCGGCGCCGTGGCGGCCGGGCGGATTGATGTCTACTCTGTAGCGGTGGATGGCCGGGATGTCTGGCTAAATTCCCTATATACCGGTGAGTGCTTTGGAATCTACAATCTGGTCGCGGCCAGTGATCTGGAAACCGTGCTCTGCTGCGGGGAGGATACTGTGATTTGTTATATCGACAAAGTCACGCTTCGGAGGTGGATGGAAACCGATCAGAAGCTGGCGTTTCAGTATGCCGCGCTCTGTAATGCGAAGCTGCAGTTTTTGATCAAGCGCATCGAACAGCTCACCACACAGACCTGCTGCGGCAAGATCGCCGCCTATCTCCTGGCACACAGGTCGGCTGACGGTCAGGTCAAAAGTTCCTGTTCCCGGGATGGTTTGGCCCGACAGCTTGGGGTCAGTCGGGCCGCTCTGTTCCGGGGACTGTCCTCTCTGCAAGCGGCCGGAGTGATCGCCGCCCAGAGCGAGGGCTTTGTGATTACAGACTCTGACGGTCTGGAGCAGATTCTCTATTCGTCAGCTAAATAAATCAATTCTAAGATAAGAAAGGATCCTTCAAATGAAAAAATTGCTTTCTCTTTTTTGCGTATTGACGCTCTGCACCGCGCTTTTCGCAGGCTGTGCTTCCTCTAACCAGGACGGCGGCTCCGGTGATGTTCCAGCCGCTGATCCTGTTAACGTTCGCATTGCGGCGTTGAAGGGGCCCACGGCCATGGGCATGGTTCAGTTCATGGATCAAGTAGACTCTGGCGTGCTGACCGATAACAACTATACCTTCAGCATCGCCGCCGCCATTGACGAGGTTACACCCATGCTGGCCAAGGGGGAACTGGATATCGCCGCCGTGCCGGCCAATGTGTCCTCCGTCCTGTATAATAACAACAGCGCGGGCTTTCAGGTGCTGGCCATCAATACTCTGGGCGTTCTCTACATCGTAGAGAGCGGGAATACTGTCCAGAGCATGGAAGACTTGCGAGGTAAGACCATCTATGCCAGCGGCAAGGGTGCCACGCCGGAGTATGCGTTGAATTACATCCTGAGTGCCAACGGAATTGATCCCACCGCCGATGTCACCATTGAGTGGAAATCCGAGCACGCCGAGTGCCTGTCCGCACTGATGGCTCAGGAGAACGCCATTGCCATGCTGCCCCAGCCTTTTGTGACTACGGCCCAGACAAAGAGCGATCAGATCCGTGTCGCCCTCGATCTAACGCAGGAGTGGGACGCTCTGCAGGAGGGCAATGAGACCCCGTCCGCACTAATCACCGGCGTAGTAGTTGCCCGCCGCGAGTTTGTGGAGCAGAATCCGGATGCGGTGTCTGCGTTCTTGGATCACTACAAAACCTCTGTAGAGTATGTCAACAGCAATACGGATGAGGCTGCCCAGCTGGTTGGCCAATATGAGATCGTGACCGCTGAGGTGGCGGAGAAGGCTCTGCCCGCCTGCAACATCACCTTTATTGAGGGCAAGGAGATGCAGGAGAAGCTGTCGGGGTATCTGGCCGTTCTGTTTGAGCAGAATCCCCGGTCTATCGGCGGTGCTCTGCCCGGCGATGACTTCTACTTCAGCCGCTGATGAAAAATCCGCGGACGATCCGGGTCTGGGCGGTGGCCTTCTGGTTGGCGATCTGGCAACTGGGCAGTGTGATCCTAAACCGGGACAGCCTGCTGCCCCTGCTGGTGTCCCCTGTGCAGGTACTGGTGCGCGTTGCTCAGTTGTCCGTCACAACAGACTTCTGGGCGTCCATCTGCTCTTCCCTGCTTCGGATCGCTACAGGCTTTTTTCTCGCAGCCGGGCTTGGTATTTTGCTGGCCATGCTCTCAGCCCGCTTTCATCAGGTAAAGGATATACTGGCTCCCGTCGTGCTGGCTGTTAAGACTATCCCAGTTGCATCTTTCATCATTCTGGTGCTGATCCTGTTTTCCTCCCGCAGTCTGGCGGCACTTATCTCGTTTCTGATGGTGTTGCCCATCATCTATACCAATGTACTCGCCGGGATCGAGGCGGCAGACCGGCAGCTGCTGGAGATGGCGGAGGTGTTCCTGATTCCGGTGGGGCGAAGAATTCGGTATATCTATCTCCCGCAGGTGATACCCTTTTTCCGGTCGGGCTGTATGGTCGCTCTGGGCCTGTGTTGGAAGTCAGGCATCGCCGCAGAGGTCATCGGGACCCCCAGCGGCTCCATCGGCGAGCATCTGCAGCAGGCGAAAATCTATCTGGATATGCCGGACCTTTTCGCCTGGACATTGGTGATCGTTCTGGTCAGTCTGGCCTTTGAGAAAACTGTTCTTGCCCTTCTGTCGTGGACGGCAAAACGGCTGGAGAGGATGTGAGCGATGGACGCCATTGTGTTGGACAAGATCAGCAAATCCTTTCACGGCAAGGAAGTGCTGAAGAATTTCTCTGCTGTGTTCCCGATGGGCGAAACCACCTGTATCATGGCACCCTCCGGAGCCGGTAAGGCTACGCTACTGCGCATCCTGATGGGGTTGGAGCGGCAGGACAGCGGACAAATCCACGGGCTGCACACTCTGCGGAAAAGCGCAGTATTTCAGGAGGACAGGCTGTGTGATGCGCTCACGCCGGTATCCAATATTCGGCTGGTTACTCCATCCCTCGATGAGGAGCAGGTGCTCTCTGCCATGCAAGCCGTTGGTCTGTGCGGCTGTGAAAAACAGCCCTGCCGGGAACTCTCCGGCGGAATGCGACGGCGGGTGGCGCTCCTGCGGGCACTGATGGCCAACTATGATATCCTTTTTCTTGACGAGCCGTTCAAAGGGCTGGACGAGGAGACAAAGACGGCCGCGATCTACGAGACATGCAGAAGGTGCCAAGGGTGCACAGTGCTGCTGGTCACCCACGACCCCACGGAGATCGACGCTATGGGTGTCGATCAGGTGATATGTTTGTAGAAAATGATAGCGATGGCTGCCCTTTAAGCAATCCTCGCTACCCGGATGTAGCCGTATTGCACTGCCATAGCTCACTCGCCGCCTTTCCGCTTATTGACGGAAACAGCATCACAAAAACCGGGGGAAACCAAACGGAGATACGGATAAAATCTTGGGCCAAATGGATATGCAGGCCTTGTTTGAACGGAAACCCCAAAACCTATTTGAAAACTGTGACGAAATATAAACCCATAGATTAAATTTCAGCCCTCTGCCTTTTCCTTGGCAGAGGGCTGTTACTATGGCAAACCTGCACATCATATAGAAACATCAATCCTAAAAATGGCTTCTAAATTAATGTCCACTGAACAAGTGCCCAATTTTTGTTCTGAGCGAGAATCTCCAGAAGATATGCGAGCATTCTCAAAAGAGCTCGCTGAATCTTGCGGAGATTCAGCACCAGAACGGACATGGCGATCACATGGGCCGCAGTCTCCCGCAGCTTTGCAGTGACCAGCCCCATGCCACATTTACGCTTCGTCAGACTGAATCTGCGCTCCACTTCCATGCGCTCGCACTCATCCCGATAGTCCTGAGCCTTGTCTCTGGTTTCACCCTTCTTGGGCCGCCCCAGAGCCGGACCGGAAAGACGGATCCCATGCGCCTTGCAATAGCTGAGATTCTCTCGGTTTCGGTAGATTTTGTCCGCCAGGATCCGGCTGGGATAATGCCCCTCTCGCGCTCGGAACCGCTCTGCCATTTCCCGCAGATTTCCCGCCTCATTGTAGGCGTCAAAAGAACAGCACTCCAGCCGTGTCCATCCGTCAACGACACTGATGTCAAACCGATAGCCGGAGTGGCGGCATCGGAATGCACTTAATGCTTCTTCCCGAAATGGAAAAAGCCTTTCTTCTCGTAGACTGCGGTGCTGATCTCTCCCGCCATATAGCCGGTGGCATTGATGGCGGCACGGAGTGCATTTTCGC